>Ga0136643_10005295_pt1 | contig 18131 bp, 8 predicted proteins | sample TergutLab28metaG_FD_96883 | JGI IMG/M metagenome (GOLD analysis project Ga0136643, IMG submission 96883) | Labiotermes labralis P1 segment gut microbial communities from Petit-Saut dam, French Guiana - Lab288 P1 (version 3) (version 3) | ecosystem: Host-associated > Arthropoda: Insects >...
AAAGGTAAAGTGATCCCGTTACAGGCCCGGTGTGGCCCAGAGGGTGGGTAGAGGTATAGCTCTACTCTTCCATGACCGCGGCACTAGAAGGGGGTGAGTGGTCAGCAGCACGCCCCGACCGCAATTTACCCCCGGGAAAGACCCGGTACCCATTTTACAGGAGGCTGGATGGGTCCCAGGGCCGGTCTGGACGGGCGAAAAATCTCGTCCCCACCGGGATTCGATCCCGGACCGTCCAGCCCGTAGTCAGTCGCTATACCGACTGAGTTACCCGGCCCACAAGTGAATATATATATATATATTGAAGAATAAAAACTAACTAGATGCCACTTATTATTTTATTGTACTTCTTGTAGGCTGAGCATGTTTCGGGCATAGTAATGCCCTAAACATGTTCAGCCTACAAGAGGTACAATAAAATAATAAGTGGCATCTAGTTGGTTTTTTATTCTTCAGTTATCACAATGATGCACGGTCCAATAAACATTATATATATATATATATATATATATATATATATACATACATACATACATATATATGAGAGTCGATGTTTTTACGATCTTCAGGTGTATGGTGCCGTGTTATTTTGTAGAGAAGTTCGAGCATTTTTTGAGAGATTACTGCTGTCCTCTTCAGGGACTCTGAAAATGTAGATTTATCAAACTCTGCAACGTCACACCCCGGTATACCAAAATACATGTAGGTATAAGATACAGGGCGTTTAATGAGACAATGGTACTGTGTCTGTCGCAGTTTAAGTAGTAATAATTTTGAAGGAAGCGGTTTGGCTTATTTGAAGGGTTCTTCCTTGTGCTTGATCGCTGCTTGGAGACTTCATTTCTATGAGTTTTAATATTACAGAAAATCATTTTTTTCTGTTAGATATGTTGAATGCAAGTCCGGTTTGTAGCCGATCTAAATTGTTATAATTCCTTTGATGTAAATTGTTGAAATGGGTTACTGAATAATGAGGATACTTTGAATTTTATTGTGGCCGTAAATGTGTGGACAGGAATTCATTTTTATGTTGATATTTCGTTGATTATTACTAGACTTAATTTACTGAGAAGACCCACTATCTCTAACAGAATGTGGCATCACGTTGTAAGTTCATGCATTGAGTGACTAGCATTGCTGCTTCCTTTTCCATACGTCTTCGAAGTCGACTACACGTGATATGTCGTTCGTTTAGTATCTTCGGGCAAATTCTGGAACATTAACTTGTAAAACTGGCCACTTCCTCACGGCCTTTCTGCTTCGTTACATGCAACCGCATTTTTCCTAAGCCATATAACATAGCCATTGAGATGGCATCGGCAAAGACTTTAATCAAAAGGATACTAATATAATCATAAGACTTAACGGTCATACAGAAATCTGAACTTTATGACATTGACTACTTTTCTTGGTCTATGTCTATGTCTATCGCGCATTTTTTAATGAAGCACGACATTCTTTATCTAGCTGCTCTTCCATATTCAGAGAAGGAACGCACATTATTTGATGGACCCTAGACAGAAGTATGCCCAGTGACTGAGAATAGCGTTATCTGAAGAGCTCACCAGATTAGGTGCCTTTCTTGTCTCAAGACTGAAATATAGCCGGCTTCCGAAACGTCGTGCGTCATTAAAAATTATAAGATGGATAGAGTCTAAGAAAAGTATATAATGTCAGTGAGTCAAACACCGTAGTAAGAACCATGTAGAGTTGTACTGAACTTTTTTGGTTGTTCGATGTTATGGTTCCGAATTTAATATTTTACAGATTGTGCACCTTTCTCTCTTAAATTCATTATATCCGGAACCTAATTATTATTCTATTCATTATATTCTTGGGAGAGCGAGCAATGTTTTAACACCGCTGTCAATGGTATGATACTGAACTGTGAAAAAATAAGTAATCGGAGAAATGCTTATCCCACTACCACTTCTTCCACCACAAATCACGCACGAACTGACCGGTGATCGGGACATACCGCCTGACCCATGGCGTGGGCAACAATCCTTTCTTAGTATTAGACCTAGAGAAAACTGGAGTCGCGGTTTCTAACTTTGCGTGGGTCATGAATATTGGTATGCTTGCTCTATCAGTGCCCTGGCATTGCGACTAGTTATGTCACCTATCCCTTCACACGACTTCCTGGGCGTTTTGTTATTTCATAGCTGCAGAACAGGTAAATCATGTATGCTTAAAAACCTTTAGACAAGGAACTGAACTTTGGAAAACTGGGGAAAACGTTGGAGGTCCCGGGGGTAGTGTGGAGGGTGCAAGAAAGGCAGTAAGAGGGAGAACGCAATAAGTATATGTATAAACAGATGTAGACAAGAGGAAGAAAGGGAGAAGAACGTAAGAAGTCAAAGGATAAAAAATAAAATCCTTTTGCTTTATTTTCCACTTCAGTTCTGTACGAATACTTCTTGACCTTTTGTGTTATTTCTCGGGAACGAACCTCACACCGTCAGAATAAAGTTCACCACAAATTGTTTATCTTTCTCTATAATCTTAACAAACACCACAAAGAAATATTAAACTACAACACATTGTGACATGCAAATAACCTCAGGTCTTTCTAACCTGTTTCTATTTTACACCACCTATTCTGTTTGAAATGAAAATTTATCTCTCCTGGTGTCATCCTTTAAGTGGCGCTGCGCTTGCAAGTATAAATGTTAAAGTTTATGGGATTAGTCTTTTCTTCATATCTCCTACCAAATTAGCGCACAGCGCTGGTATCAAGAGACAGAGGGATGGGGCTAGGATTTAGCGTCGCTAACAAATTCTACCGACATACTGCAACACGTGGCGCAGTTCTAAACTTTACTCACAAACTGTACATCTTCACTTAAGTTAAAGTGCACTTTGTATGTACCGGCTCGCGCGTAAATTGATTCAGTCTAAGAGGGAAGAATGTAAAATGAACGTTGGTACATAACGCACTTAGGACGAGTTAGAGGTTCTTGGTGTCTGGAAATATGCTTATACTTCGCTCTTTTGCGATGGTTAGGTTGTAATACATCATTATTCTACTTTCTTTAGCGCGCTTCCATTCCATAGCGTGCATAAACTGAACGCGTACACTAACAGTAAAATATTTTTATAGTAAATCAGCAAACGTTTCGGAGTAATTAACTCGGATATTTCTACCTGGTCGTCAGTTTGCAGGTTTAAGTTCGAAAATCCCGAATTTTTATGAAACCAATAACATATATCTTGGCAATTAACCAACTTAATGCACAAATTCTTGTTTCATAATAAGTTTATTATATGCCTCTACATGTTTCGAGCACTATGTGCTCATCATCAGGAGGTCAAAATTGTATTATACAGCGTCTGGTATCATCATACCTGTAGGTGGCCGTCCGGTGCACAGGTTGAGAGAGGACTGTGAAGACCTGTGCACGGGACGACCACCTACAGGTGTGATGATACCAGATGTTGTATAATACAATTTTGACTTCCTGATGATGAACACATAGTGTTTGAAACATGTAGAGGCATATAATAAACTTATTATAAAACAAGAATTTGTGCATTAAGTTGGTTAGTTACTAAGATTATACTGAGATGCACGGTCAGCAAAACATCAATAATATATATGTCTGTAAACATTTGTAGACCCAGTTTGTGTGTCATCATGTTGGACGTGGTAGGATGGCGTCACGCAAGGAATACACATGAGAATTGTGTGTATTCTAGCACCATTCTAGTGGAGGAAACCTGTCGTAACTGGAATCAAGGGCATAACGGAAACCTGTCTTGAGAGGGTAACTTTTACAGTCCCAAAGATCTGGAGTCCAGAGGATCCAAATTCCAAGTACCTCCATTAAACGTAAATTCTGCCCCTTACGATTTCCTTATAGACAGGTTTCACTGTATTGTTTTATAAGGAAAGGTACGCTTACTGTATAATAATGTTCGTATGCCAATATAATTAAAACAAGATTTGAAATGTACGTATCACGTAATATTGAGGCACTTTCGTGCAACCATTGCTGCTGTGGAAAAGCAATGAGTATTACACTGCTTGAGTGTGTGTGTGTATGTCTAGCCATAGGTATCCAGCACGTAATGCGCATGCGCCTTATTTTCATCTTGGTCTGCCCCGTTATACAATATTTTTCCACATTTTCTCATAAACGGCAGGATTGTCGAAGAACACGTTACGGAACACGAAATGTGTTTTGATTTTCTGTACAAGGTTTGTCTGAAACAATTTTCATTGTTTGAAGAAATAAGCTATATATGATAAAAAATGTTTATTGGTCTTCATGTAAAGTGCCCTTTCTTCTTGTCCGATTTTATTGAAACTTAAACTTTCCTCGAAAGATTTTCGAAAAAATCTTCAATTATCAAATTTAATAAAAATCCGTCTAGTGGGAGCCGAGTTGTTCAATGCGGCCGGAAGGACGGACGGACAGATAGAAATGAAAGTTAATAGTCGCTTTTCGCAATTTTGCGAACGCGCCTAAAAAATTGACAGATGTTTATGAAATCTCATAGGAATGCAATATCGCTGAAGACCGCATTACATTTATAGGCTTCCTGTTTAATTTTATTCTATCATTGTTGTTGAATGACCTTGTGAGATGTTATTAAGCACGAGAGCTGAGAATTTTTAAGTTAGCAAATGTTCGGACATCACGCAACTTCGTTGTAAATAGCGAGATAACGTGTGAGCATGCTGCCATTCCGAAAGGGGAAGAAGTACTGTTTTGAAATCACCATCCCAATTTTTATGTCTGTGTATGGGAATTCACTTCATATCTTGACACATTTGACGGATTTTCATAAAGCTTTATATCAAAGCAATGGAATTAGAGGTCACGCGAACAACATACTTTATGTTTCTCTGAAATCCGTAATAACAACATGGCGGCGAGCGAGCTTGTAAGGCAGAAACAACAACAAAGCCAAATATATCACGGTCCTCAAATCACGTGTAATTTGAAGACTGTGAAACTTTTATTAATGTGGTATTTCTGTAGAATGTAAAATGGCAATATGGCGTTCTTCAGCTTTCTGTTTCATGGCTATAACTACTGATCTACCAGAGAAAATAACTTGAAAATTGTTACAAAGGAATGACAGTGTGTACCACTTTGTAAGCACATTGGTTTTGAGATATTCTTTGTAAGTCAACGATCGCAAATGTGGATACCATGCGAAACCCGGAGGTGGGTCCGACATATTTATTTAACGTATGTTTAATCCACACTTAACTAATAAGTTCTACAGTAATTTGAAACAAACCGCTGTAGAAGCGTTACTAAATAGTAACTACATTAGAATTCCATGCACTAGGGAAGCAGGCGTTAACAATTATGTTCGGAACTTGTTTCTCTGTAAAACATGTATTGGTGTGCCTTGGTCTGTTAAAGGCAGGTGTAGAGTATCATCTCTTATTTCATACTAATGCAGATAGTGGAATATTCTTTGTCATTTCGTGCTATTGCAGGTAGCGGAATATCCTCTCTCATTTCATACTAATGCGGGTAATATAATATCGTCTTTCATTTCACACTAATGAAGTTAGTGGAGTTACATCTCTTATTTCATACCAATGTAGGTAGTTCAGTATCCTCTGTCACTTCGTATTAGTGCAGGTATTGGGTATCCGCCGGTCCCAGTGGCCGCGCGGACTAAGGCGTACGTCTGCGGCCGCTCGCCTGCTAAAATTGTGGGTTCGAATCCCATCGGTGGCATGGATGTTTGTCTGTTGTGAGTGTTGTGTTTTGTTAGGTAGAGGTCTCTGCGACGAACTGATCACTCGTCCAGAGGAGTCCTACCGACTGTGGTGCGTCGTTGTGTGTGATCTAGAAACCTCAAGAATGAGGAGGCCATGGCCCGCGTTGGGCTGCAGCGCCACAGAAAAAAAAAAGTTGGTATCCTCTCTCATTTCTTACTAATGTAAGTACTGAATTATCCTTCCATTTGTCTTGGCCATCCCTTCAATGCGGATTTCGTAATGTCTGAGATGCTTTTAACTTCCGGTGTACCGAGTATGTATGGTACAGCGACATGTGTTCCGAACGATACAAGTTTTATAGGAGATGGGAAGGTCGGGGGGAGGGAGTGTTTAAAACTAAACCCATCACCATAACAACGGAGACTTTCGTTATTAGCAAACCTGAGCAGCCGAGTTTCCCTCCCAAGTATAATCTTGCCTCACAAGTGTTCATAATTGACGTCTGCAGTTCCAGTTTTTACACACGCCAAGAATTTAATTTTTGCACAAAAGCCTATAAAATGTAGTCAAAAAATTTATGTGGGAGAGTCAAGCGAAAAGCTTAACAATTTTTTTGTGAGCTAATTTTTTTAGATATGTTCATTACAGCTGTGTCATATTTCGAAATATTGCTATATATATATATATATATATATATATATATATATATACATACCATACTTAGTACAGGCCTGTAACCCATGCTGATAAGTCTGCGTGCCTCAAGAGTGATTTACTATAAAGTTTTGCAATTGTTTTTGTACTTGAAATGGGTTTACTTTAGAAGTCTTAAACTTTCGACGAGAATAGACTGATTAGTCGCCGACAGTGAAAGTAGGCTATTTAAATTATGGCCTCCTCTTCTTTGTAAGATGTCTTCAGGACAGATGATTGCGTCTGTTGAGGTAATACAAGCATGTTCTAGTGCTGTATTTTAATTGTACGTACGTGCATGATGCAGAATTTAGTTCATCAAGCCAAATTTACACGCACTGATATGTGAACACAATAGATGCACAATCTCCTACATGTTTCGGCACTTGTTTGGTGCCATATTCAGGGAGTACTTATATCAATTAAAGTTGTGCCCTTCGATTTGGTACGTAATGTAATGGTGATGACACTCAAGAAGTGCCAAAACGTGTAGGACATTGTGAATCTACTGTGTTCATATTTCATTGCATGTAAAGTGCGCTGTACACTCTCAGTTAAACTGAACGATTTTACTGTGTGACGTCATACCTGTCGGAAAAACTGAGTAAACTGCTGAGTTTTGACAGGCAATAGCGCAGGCCTCAGAACTGTCCTTTCCAGTCGTCTTTCACACAGAGAACTGCATAGTTCACGCAGGAAATCCCACAGTTTCCTCAGTTTACATGCCGACAACAGGATGGCATCGTCTCAAGGCACTCAACCTTCCAATATGAATACTAGAGGGGCGACCCTTGCGTTCATTGGAGCCTATAGATCTTTACCTGAACTCTGGGAAACAGAAAACATTATGGCCCATGTGGTTAGCAAACAGCAAACGAGAGCCTTGTTTTTATCCACCATAGTCATACACACAAGAAGACACACAGTACTGACAAAAAACTGAAAAACCTGATGGGAAACCTGTGCTATGCCAGAGAACATTCAGTTCAGTTTTTCGTGCAGTTTTTTACACATTTAAACTGCACAGTTTAACTTAGAGTGTATGGGGCCCTTAATGATGGTTTGATAAATTGAACTAGTGCAGTATGCTCTTGTGTAAGAATACTGGACTTTGTAAGTTTCCTTCCCGTTGTGATATACAACAATTTTAATATACTGTCTAGGATATTGCTTTTCTTATTCTCTTACCCGTAAATCAAGCGTCATGTGGGTCGTCCTCTTAATGCGGAGCAACACACAAGGTCTGCGTTCCCTTCGAAATATAAGTTCAAGAGGGGTGATCAGTATGGGCGTGGAAGTTTAGATATCGAATTGTCCACGCAGAATAAATGAGTGCTTCTGCAGTAGAATGCCGCCGGTACTCGCATTTGTAAGCCGAACAAGCCACCATTCTGATTAAAATACGGAGGTTTAATGATTCATTAACCAGCATCGATAAACCCATTTGATTTATGTTGTCATGTTGTTACGTTACTTGCTCATGGAAAATCACGTTCATAATACGTTACACGTATATTCGAAGATATATCACAATATGAAATGTTCAGTGCTTTGTACATTATTGCTTTTCCTTTGACTGCCTCTCTTCTGTATTTTGTATTATATTTAGCGACAGAACCATAATTTTGCCTGTTGTTTTGTATGGGTGTGAAACTTTGTCGCTCATATTGAGAGAGGAACGTAGGCTGAGGGTGTTTGGGAATAGGGTGCTGAGGAGAATATTTGGGCCTAAGAGGGACGAGGTAACAGAGGAATGAAAATAACTAGGCAGTGAGGAGTTTAATGATCTGTACTCCTCACCCAATATTTATCGGGTGATCAAGTCGAGAAGAATGAGATGGGCGGAACATGTAGCACGTGTGGGGGAGAGGGGAGATGTAACAGGGTTTTGGTGGGGAAACCTGAGGGAAAGAGACCATTTGGAAGAACCAGGCGTAGATGAGAGGATAACATTAAGACGGATTTTCAGGAAGTGGGATGTGAGGGCATGGACTGGATGGATCTGCCTCAGGATAGGGACAGTTGGCGGGCACTAGTGAATGCAGTAATGTGCTTTAGGGTTTCATAAAATGCGGGGAATTTCTTGACCAGCTGAGAACCTGTTAGCCTCTTAAGAAGGACTCTGCTCCATGGAGTAGGTAAGTAAGAAAGTATGCCCACGCTCCGGAATGAACCCACATTCGAGACACACTGTCGCCGACATAACGGGTACTTTTCCGTACACCTCTGGCTACAAGGATGGAGGCCAACTTACTGATTATTGCACGTGAAGTGGTCATAATTTGAGATGCGCGGCGCGGCTCAGTGCTATTTCAGGCGCGGATTCCTTCTTCAGATTGTAAATGTGTTTGTTCTCCGGCGAAAAGTGAAGTAGGTACTAGTGGAAGGATGACACATTTTGGAACTATGAGGTTATTACTGCCAAAATAGTCACTGGAGTTCACCGCCTTGATAGCTTGTTACATAATCAAACAGGATAACTTTCTATTAGTTGGCAAGTATGAGTTGCTTCAAATGAGTATTTGTACGTGTAGTATCCCACGTGTGTTGCTAGTAACGAAGTAATGATAACATCCTGCAATCCTAGACGCGTGCTGACGGACAAAAAACTTTTGAACTCATGTCTTCCGGCTTATCAGTGTTTAGTAATCCGTAAGTGGCATTTCTGACACTGTCTTAGACTTTAGTGATTTTTTCAGACCTTTTGTGGTTGGTTGACTTATCTTTGGGAATATTGAATAACCCTCACTGGTTACAATTGATTAAAATTTCCCTGCGGGCGAAACACCTAAAGTAAGAAATGCTGGAAAGTCACGTTTCCGTGTCAAAAGGTTAGTGGCCCAAACGTCGCTATATCTAGGTTCCGTTAAAACTGTCAAAGGCGGATTATATTTCCTTTCAAGCGTAACCTCCAGATAGCCTGTTTCACGGAACCGGTCACACGACTGTCACAGTTATAACAGAAACGATTTAAGCGAATGAGTTATGGGAGGAGGTTTCCAATTTAAGGCGAAGACACAGCTGAGCTGATAAATATCCACGCTTTCAATTTAGGGTGAAGACAGAGCTGCACGGACCAACACCTGTGCTTTCATTTTAATATTATTCATTCTGCTCATTGTGATTGTAATCATTTATACACACACACACACACACACACACACACACATATATATATATATATATATATATATATATATATATACTAACATATGCACACGAAAATTCTATAAAACTACAAATTATCCATACAAATTTACTCTCCTACACGTTTCAGAGATAAATCGCCATCCTCAGAGAGACGTCAAAACAAATGACTATGTACCAAATATTAATACATGAAATTTATATATACAACGTTGAAAATATATAATAACAACTATACATATAATAATGTGGATACTATGGATAGTAAGATGCTGACATATGCGCTTTCCACTTGGGGTGAAGACAGTGCTGCAGTGTTAAAAATAAACCGGGGCTTTCAATTGTCTTGAAGTTGAGTTTTAGAATATTTTCGTGTTAACATACACCAAGAGGTGGCTTGCCTGGGACTTTAATACGATATTAAGTACCTATACTTTACAGCGTCGATTGTGAATGAATGAATATGGATATAGATCACTGGTGGATTGACAGTTGTAAGGGTAAACCAGTAATACTGAAATTAAAATCTGTAGCACTGTCATTTTTTCCATCACAATTCCCATGTGGATTTCCCTGGTTGAAAAACCGGCGACTCATTGACCTGTGGCCCGACTCAACTCTATAGTGCTGACGACATCGAGTTAAGTGCGTAGTATGATCACAGGATGGCTCCAGTGACCTTCAAATCATACTAAGCTTCTTGAATATCAAATGAGTCTCACGTCAAATTCGTTATACGTGTAGTATGACTGGCAAGTACCGCATATTCGTAGGTTAAATCATGTCCAATGGAAACATGAGTATGAATTCTGAATTTTGAAGTATGTGAAAGTATTCGGCGTTTATCTATTTCGAGGTACTATTGCAACAATTTTAATACTACAACAGAAGAAAAGTACAGGGTGACCCATGGGAATCTGACATCTTTAAAATAAACAGTACTCAGTTGTTTTTCAAGTAAATTCACATTTATTTATACAAAATTAAAGCTTAAAACATGTCATACTAGATGGTTAAGTTTTAAAAACGATATCGGTAAGATGACGACAGTCTTCTTGGATGCAGTTTTCAAGCCTTTTTTTTAAAATCGTCCATGACACGGGCCAACAACTGACGATCGATAGGACGAATTTCCTGACGGATGTCTTCCTTCAAATCATTTAACGTATGGGGTTTGTGGGCGTAAACACGCGATTTCAAATACCCCCCCCCCAAAAAAAAATCACACGTTGAAAGATCGGGAGAGCGAGGGGGCCACGGCACGTCTCCGAAACGGGAAATGAGGTGCCCGGGAAACGTGTTTCGAAAAGTGGTCATTGACTCGTTTGCAGTGTGCACTGTGGCACCATCTTGTTGAAACCACACATTGGCACAGTCTCAGTCTCTCTCCCCCCCCCCCCCAGGGCTATCTACTGAGTACTACCCATTCAAAAGATGTCAGGTTCCCGTGGGTCACCCTGTACAAACATTCTCAGTGAGGTTGACCGGTCTTCTGGCTGAAAATTAAAGCTGGGGTGTCTGGACGATGGTGTGAAGGAATTGATAAGGGTGAAACTGGAAGCGGGAGAACGTGAATTATTGAAATGGTGTAAGATATGATGGCCTGGCCCCTGTCCTCCCATTAGCACAATACAGTTCTAACTTGTTTGTAGGAAAACGATACTCTTTTCTTGTGTATAATCTCATCATTTCATATTGTCTTCGGTGGGAATTTATGTTGTGCACATTAATTGCAATTTTCTGAGTTTATTGTGTTCTAATTTCCGCTTCCGAATTATTTTTCACTAATTTCCGCGACGCTGTCATTTTGTCAGACTCTACAGTCTGAAGAGAAATTCGGGCACACAGCCTTCTAGTGAATTTCCTTGTTAACAGTAAGTGCCAGAGGTTACTTTTCGGGCTAAATGTTACCCCAAATGGAATAACACCGTCCTCAGCAGTGTTATTTATCACGACGATAAAGCACATTGCTAGGTGTAATGAAGATGCACACTACACGGCAGGACTCCGTTGTGATCAATCATGACATACACACACGACGAATACTGCGACATGCTCTTAACCCTCGATTTCTATAATAATCGAATTTGTACCGCTACATTATTCTGGTCGATGCGTTAAGGCTGCGATTCCGTGATGGATGAAGTGTGACACCTACGGTCTGAATGCAGGTCGCCCACGTGCCGTACTGAAGATGCCAAAATTGCGGCTGTGGAAAGAAAGAAATGGAGAAGCTTATACGATATTGTTCGAGAATTGGAACTACCCCAGCCGAGGATCCTCGAAGTACTACATGGTCAATTGTATTTATACAACTACTCGTGGAACGAACATCTGTTTCCAGACGATCGTTTTCTTCACCTTTTATACGTGTAAATACGGGAGGCTCATGGTTTGATAACTGGATACCTTTCACTATGCAACGGTGATGTGTATCGCGAAACCCAAACTTCTCAGATCATACGAGATACATTGTATAATATTTTCTACCTAATTTTAGGTAAGGTAGCAGACTAGGGAGAGCTTTTGCTCGGATGAATTTCACCATATGTAGCATCGAATATTAGGGTCATGGTGAATGATCAGCTGTAAAGGATTTAAAAGGAAACGATTTTGTCCTAATTGAGATAGTATCATGATATTTTGAGAACCGAGGAAGGTCACAAAAACGAAGATACGAATCGGAAGCTTCCCTAATGCAACTTCAGAAGGTTATCTCTTGAGCCACCGTGCTCGGTCCGAGCTAGTATTTGTTCTTTTTGTCTGTTCTGGTAATAAATTGCTGCTGTATTGAGAGCTAGAAACAAATATTTTGTTGGTATTATGTATGGTAAGCAGGCCACAAAAGTATGAAGTCTGCGTCCATTGTATTGTGTAGGTTTCAAAAGCATGGAATTCTTTTATTGTGTTTTTATATACGGGAACTTTCTGAAGAAACGGAAAGTGGATCCTTTGGGACACAATGCGGCTCGACAGAAACTTGGAAATAAAATGTCACTTGGGAAAAGTAAATAAACCCACCAAACGACCGAAAGAATATTGACATTTGAGAGGCTTCTGTTAGATACAGATATAAAATGCGATGACAGGTACGAACTGCGTTGATTTCGGGATAAAGTAAACGTATTTCAAAAACAGACATGCACGCACTCTCTCGGCTTGTTAAATACACATTTGCAGAACTTCAGCTCGTGTTACATAGTAAATAATATTATTAGCCACGGGCTGGAAGATTCGATTCGATTTTCCTCTTCGCCGCCATGTTCAGACCGGATCTTGAGTCCACCCAGCCTCCTGGTCTGCATCCGTACAGAGGGCTCTTCCTCCATATTTGAAATGACAGTAAGTAAGTGCGTGACGCAATGGAAATCATTAAGTTCGCATCACAATGCTCACCGAATTTCTCACTTCTCAGGTACCTAGCCTAAATTATTCTGCATAATATTGCCTACATTAGGCTTCCATGGCAGAGGAAGTGAAGTTTGATTCCCGAAAAGGGCAAGAGATTCTTCTTATTCCCAAAGCATGTAGAGCAGACAGGCTATATGATAAAGACAGCGACCTATTCGTTGGGGTCCATGGGTTCTTCCTCGGAGTAAAATGGCTGGGGGATGTATCTGACTAGTCGTACAAATCAGGTGTCGATGTTAAGAAAGCGTGGAGCTAATCTTTACTCCCCGCTATGCCCTCCTGGCATGGTACTTACTGAGGCACAGGGGCGACTTAACTTTTACATTGTAGTATTTCAGACGCGTATTATTTACATTCTCACCTCAAAGCAGCAGTCAACATTTTACACCCTTGCAGTTTATATCTGTCTGGCGTTGCAGTACTTTTCTTTGCCGGGTCACCCCGTTATCGGGGTTCACGTATCATGTTTGCAGACATTTGGTAGCACGCTTTAGACTTGGTGTCGGACCGTCGCAAGGCGGGTACCTACACAAGACGGAACAAACACAAGCAGTAGACTTGTTTTTATTGCATACCTATTCAGATCTTGTTCCAGCATTGCCTATAATGAATGGGGGAGGGTGGTTGTCATTATTTTCCTCAGTCCTTCCAGACAAATGCTAGGATTATACCTCGACTAGGTCACGATCGCCTTTTTAAAAATTCTTTCTGATTCGTCAGTCATCTGCTGCTTGACCGTATATAGTCAGAGTTAACGCGAGCGTAGTAAAATAAATGGCAAAAGCCACAAACACCGAAAACACGAAGACCTGACCCAGCTGGGACTCATAACCAAGGCTGCAGTACCCTTATTAGAGCTGCAGAACAAGGACTTTATCGTACTCCGCACTGTCACAACGATCGCCAGTACAAATGGAAGGTAATATTGTTGTATATATCGGATTGTTGAAGGTTGTAGAAAGTACTACTTTGAGAGATGAGCAGTAACAAAGACTGTCAGGACATGTTCTTGTTTTATTTCTGTTTTGTTAATCTCGTTTATGGATTACACTCTGAAACATTTGGAAAGTGTCTACGGTGTGTCTTTCCACCATTGCTGTAGTGGCTCACAATTGCAGTGGCGCTGTCTGGTCTCGAACCCTGCTGGGCACAGCTGTTGTAACATCTTACGGTCTGGCACCCACTGTAAGTGTCACGGGTTATGCCACAAAAGCACAATGTGCAAACTCGTTTCGCGGGATTCCAACCAACAAAAGGGGTAGTGGATAGCTTGCTGCCACCTCCGAATATATGTATATTGCTTAGCTAAGCGGGCGAATTCGGTTGGTCCTTTCCTGATTTACTTTCTCCCGCCGGCTATCTGAGGCGCTGGTTTGTAAGGGAAGGGTGTCGGGATTAAGTGCCTTACTGTAGTAACACACACCGAAAAACTTTATGCATATATTACAAAGCAACATAGACGTCGTATCTGGGGGTTGGTGATTCTAACCACTGATTATGCCAATGACCGGTTACAGTTCCAGCACTCATGGAGAATGCAAATGCTCCGAAACCCATTTTACTATAATATACGTAACAATTTGGCTTGTCTTATTTTTGTTAACTTCGGTCCGGGATCGAATCCCGGTGGGAACGAGATTTTCCGCCCGTCCAGACCGACGCTGGGGCCCACCCAGCCTCCTGTAAAATGCGTACCGGGTCTTTCCCGGGGGTAGAGGCGGCCGGGGTCGTGGGCCTGACCCCCACACCCATCTAGTGTGCCGAGGTCCTAGAAAGAGTAGAGCTTTACCTCTACTCACCCTAAGGGCCTTCGTGGCTAATAAAAAGTGTGAAAACTTATCTACCCACCTACCTACCTATTTCCGTTAACATATCTCTCAAATACACTTACATACTTCATTCACAACTTACCATCGCCTCGTACTGTACCTTCAATTCAGACTAAACATATGGTCCAAGTTACTGTCTGCTTTGTCTGTCAGGAGGCTGATATTCTGTCTCTTAGCAACAGTTTTACATTGTCCTTACTGACGCAGTCCAATCCAGCAAAAGCTTCTGAACGTCCAAATTATCATTAGCAGGTGTTTCTTTTTTTTTAAGTTTTAAACCATCTGCGTTTACAGTACCGTTTCGTTGTTACCGTCACCTCAGCAAACACCTGTCATACATTCTACGTTGTAAGACTGCTGACAGCAGTCTTACACGACCACTTCTGGTATACTGACAGTACAAAAGTATATGTTTTACTGAACACTTTAACTGCGTAAAACTGCTGTCATAATCGGAGCACGTGAGCAAATTGTGGTCGGTAGTCCGCATCTTGTGATGAATGGCATTACATTTTGCTCATATGTAAATGTATTTTGTATTATCTGCACATTTATTTGTCTCGTGGTTATATAAACCCACTCAGCCTTCCCAAGCTCATACGTCGACACGGCTTCTATCCCAGAGGAGTCCTTCTGGGATTTGTGGTCAGATACTCGCATTGTTTCTGGGGATACGGTTTTCTACTACCACTTCACTGATCCTCAGTCAGATATTATTTCATCTGTATTCCATATTTATTCATCTCTTATCCGGGAGATGGACAATCTTCCGACAGGCCGTAGGCACTAGGACAGATTTTTTTCCCCGAAATACGTAGGTTTAGCCTGTCAGTTATCATTGAAACGGTGATTCGTATTGACCCTTCTAGCATCTGTGTGATGTGAAGTTTGTCCACAGTCTGCGGTTTCATTTGTTATTACACTACTACTCCATATTCATTCATCTGTCATCCGTGGGAGTAGCTCGGGATAGCGTAGTCGGTACAGCCACTTGCTACGCGCTGGACGGTCCGGCGATCGACTCCCGGCTAGGGCGAGATATTCTGCACCCCTCGATACCGACTCTGGTGCTCACCCGTCCTCCCGTACAATGCGTAACAGGTCCCTTTCCCGGAGGTAAAACGGCTGGGGCGTGGCGTTGAGCACCTAGCCCCATTTAGCGCCGACGTTAAAGAGTAGAGTTATATCTGTTAGGGAGTAAACATTCAACCATTGGTGGGAAGGACATTTTGGGCACGAGTCGCGTTGCTATGTATGTGATGTCACCCCCCTCCAAGAAAAAAAGATCCCTTGCTCGCATTCTCATCTTGTATCTCCAGCTATTTCCCTGCGCAGTAATATTCAAACATCTAGATTAGTTTAATCACTAAAACCTGACCGGAATGACGTGTCATGCTGTTTTTCTGTAGCGACTCGCGTGTCTATACATTTACAACTCGTTTATGTTTGTGCTGAAGGTTTACATTTATTCTGACTTCTTCTTGGTACAGTTATATCCAACTGACTTATCTAAAGGTTAGCCACTGTTTCTGTTTTAGTATAGTGAGCCTAAACTTGATAGAATTTCAAACATGTTCATCTCCGATAATTATTTACGTTCGATGTTTCATGGCTAACTTACTTGCTCCATGGAGCAGGGTCCTTCTTGAGAAGATAACGGTTATCAGCATATCAAGAAATTTCCCAAATTTTGTGGAACCCGAAGGTTCGTTACCGCATTTACAAGTGCCAGCCACCTGTCTCTATCCTGATCCAGATCAATCCAGTCCATGCCCACCCACCCATCCCACTCCCTGAAGATCCGTCCTAATTATATCCTCCCATCTACACCTGGGTCTTCCAAGTTGTCTCTTTCCCTTGGGTTTCCTCACCAAAACCCTGTATGCCCGTCTCCTCAATCCCATAATGCTACATGCCCTACCCGTCTCATTTTTCTCGATTTTACCAACGTAATACTATTGGTGAGTACAGATCATTAAGCCTTTCATTTTGTAGTTTTCTCCACTCCCCTGTTACCTCGTCCCTCTTAGGCCCAAATATTCTCCTCAGCACCTTATTCTCGAACATCCTCAGCCTACGTTCCTCCCTCAATGTGAGCGCCCAAGTTTCACACCCATACAAAATAAAAGACAGAATTATATTTCCGTATATCTTAATCCTTGTTTGTTTTAGAGAGCAAACTGGAAGACAAAATATTCTGCACAGAATGACGGACAGCAAGCGTTCCCTGACTTCAACCTGCTCTTAATTTCTTCCTGAATGGAATTTTGATTTGTTAGGTTGTTCCCAAATATTTGAACTTTTCCACACTTTCGAAGGTAATGTTATCAATCTTTATATTTTGACTTCTTCCAGCATTAAAACTCGAGACATGACCATGTACCTGGTTTTATCACGATGTAAATCTAGTCCAATCTCCTTACTAACAACTACTAAAGTTTCTTTGTTTTTCTTTAAAGTTTGTACGCTTCCTTCCAGTATATTAACATCACCAGCACAAGCCAGAAGCTGATGTGTACCATTTAATTTCAAGCCATCCTAATTTACCTGAACCCTCCTAATGGCATACTGTAAAACAAAGTTGAAAAAATGGCGATAGAGCATCTCCTTGTTTCAAACCGTTCTTAATAGTAAACATGTCAGACAAATGATTGCTTACCCGGACTCTGCTATAAGTTTCATTCAGACACATGTTTATTAGCCTTACCAGTTTCATGTGGATATCAGACTAGATGAGAATATTATACAAGACCTCCCTGCTGAATGAGTCATAATCTGACACACTGCTTCAGGGTATTCCCATTATTTCTCGGGTGTCTGAGGAATGCAGAATATATGATCAGTAGTTGAACTGTCGCTTCGAAATCTACACTGATAAACCCCAGTAATATTCCCTGCATATGAAGTTAACCTCAACACCAGGATGTTGGGTAACATTTTGTATGTTGCTGAAAAAAGTGATATGCCCCTATAATTACTACAGTCTGTTTTATCACCCTTCTTATAAGCATGCACAATGATGGGCCTTCTACTCCTCAGGCAATTCCTTCTTATTCCAAATAGAATTAATAAGTTCATGGGTCTCAGATCGAATTTTTCCACCCTCTGCTCTAATCATTTCTGCTGGAATTTGATCAGTACCTGGTAATTTGTGTCTGTTTAGCCATTTCAACTTCAAACGTACTCGACTTATGGCTCTGCTATATGTGTTTCGTTCTGCCTGACGACTTTAACCGCAGGTGCATTCAGTAGCCGAGTGAAATGAATCCTCTACCTAGCAAAAATAGTGTGGGAGTTTGTAACCAAATCACCTTTCTCATGCTATACTGCATTAGTTCTGGGCTGTTAACCCTCCTTAAAAT
>Ga0136643_10005296_pt1:0-10000 | contig 18130 bp, 5 predicted proteins | sample TergutLab28metaG_FD_96883 | JGI IMG/M metagenome (GOLD analysis project Ga0136643, IMG submission 96883) | Labiotermes labralis P1 segment gut microbial communities from Petit-Saut dam, French Guiana - Lab288 P1 (version 3) (version 3) | ecosystem: Host-associated > Arthropoda: Insects >...
ACTAACCATTCATGGACAGCATCACCCAAAAGCAGATGTAGATCGCTTGTATGTGCCTAGAAAACAGGGAGGAAGGGGCTTGATGCAGTTAGAAGCAGCCCACGCAGTAGAAATTACAAAATTTATTTTAGAATTTCTAGAATGTAACCTGTATGACCTTTTCTGCTGGCCGCGCACTTGCCACATATTGACCTCGGTCCCTTTAATGCAAATTCTAAGTGCATAACAAAAGTCTGGCCTTCGCGCATCAACAACCAGCTAATCGTCACAACAATTTGGAATTCTAAAACTTACGGCTCTTACAATATTTCAGCTTACGACAAAACCCAGTTTGTAATAATGCTTGTAACTTTTACATTTTAACAAAATTTTCCAAAAATTCTCTACATTACAAATATTTCTATACTATGGGTTCCATTCAGTCTCTTCCTGCAACGATAAAGCGGACGGATCGTGAAGTCTTTTGTGTCTAGTGCCGAACTTAATATTGCGTGAATTTATACTTTCTCTCTCTCTCTGCATGCTGGCGTGGTGTTTGTGTGTGTGTGTGTGTGTGTGTGTGTGTGTGGTGCTTAGTTGAGCATGGAGAATACTATATCTCCTTTTACTGTCGTAAAATTAACAGTCAACTGTACAGAAATAAGGTCTTTATTCAAGAGATACGCAGTGATAAACAACTAGAAAAGTCTTTTCGTTGAGTCTCCTCTACTTCTGCGCGTAATATCGCAGAGAGATACAGAACTTTCTGCCATGGGAGACATAAACTCGAATCCTCCGTTCTACTGCCTCCCTTTATCATTATTAATGTTATAGTTCATACTGCATGTGCATTTGCTTAGGGATGCTCAATTTATTGGGGTTCGTCCCAAGAGGAGACAAGTTACAAGGTTGTGAAAATATTTAACATTGTGATCACGAATCCCTATTCGTCTTTCTAACACCAGTAGGCCGGTATATTTTTCGCATTTCTCATCTCGATCTGCATTTCCTTCCCTCCGTTTTGGAATCGTGTCGCCATTTTTGCCTCTGTGTTTCCCAGTAAGAAATTCTGCAACAAATGTCCAAGCCAAAATATTGGAAAACAGGTGACATTTTTTTTGCAACGACACAAAACTATTGGATGTTTCTCTAAAATTTTATATTCCAGTAGCACATCTAAGGTTTATTTACGGCCGTCGTATCTGTTCCGATGGATAACTAGCGCACTGTGTCCACGATAATTATTCAAACGAAGATTACTACGTGGAACTTGATTCTGATTTCGACAAGAATTCATATGGTGTTCCAAAATTAGCAAAAATATTGTTCCATTATTACTCCACCTAAAAGTGTCCTTAAACAGAAAAAAGTATTATAAATAAAAATTTCTAACCCCCAATTATGAGTCACTTCCCTTATAATTTTATCAGCCATCTTTTTTCTTCATTTCTGGGGCCCTTTTGAACAGCAACTGCAAAAGCAGAAAAAAGTAACATCTTCAAATATTTTTTCGGTGCTTCATTTCGCATGAATCTGCACAACACACAAGGGACAGAATTTTGTGAAATTTCTTATTTGAAATTATCATCGAAACGTCCACACGTTCCTTTTTGGGGGAAAATCGGGCAAGGGAAAAAGACATTTCATAGGAAAATCAATCTACATTTATGTAACTTGGTTGTGATTGTTCCATAAAATAGAGATCAGTTGTTTTTTTTTCCTGTGAGTTGGGAGATGAAGCTGTGAACACATTTGATAAATGAAACAAGCCTAATGGCCGTGTTCGACAATTCGCTGTTTTCCAAGACGTCGATTATAATAGATTGCAAATTCCTTGTTAAGGGCAGTGAAAAAGCCTATTTAGTTGTGTAAAATGATGAAAGATACATTTCAAATAACCACATCATCAACATTTTTTTAAAAAATGACCACGAATTTGTAATTGAGGGAAACGTTACTGGGCGACACAAGTCAAATACTTAACTCCAGGCCTGATCAACCTAAAATGCGGTGGGGGAACTTTGACAAAATTTGGTTCACATACATCAAACTTAAAATTTCAGTACACAGAATGAGGCACGAATATGTATAGAACAATTACATGTATAATTTTGACTGTGTATTTTTTATAGACTTCACTTACAATAAAACTGTATTTGTAATATGGGGGAAAAATTATTAAAAGTTTAATTCCCAATTTTTATTAGAGTGTCGCTGTTATAGTACAGTTTCGCGTTAATTCCGCCTAGTAATGTAATGCTTTTATCCAAAAGTAAACAGCTCACACGTTCTCAGAATTGTTTCTGCTTTCTATCTCTCTCGGCTTTGCCGCGCGAAGAATCAAAAGACGTTTTCTCATTTTAAATGTCTCTTTAAGCAACGTAACACTGAGTCGCGGGCAACATGTTGCCCACAAGCTACGAGTTTGACCGGCCTGGTTTACACTCTGCGGAAATTTCCGAAACTCTTTTTTTACTTTCGTTGCTTAAGTCGGGCTCAAAATGAAAGATGTTTCAGTTAATATGAATCCTTGAGGATATGGGAAATATTTCAATTAAATATTTCAGTTTCTCCTGTACATGTGTTAGCCCTCCATACGACACACTCCTTCCGAGCAGCCTTCTGTCCCTTTCAGTCATATTTTACTTTTATTTCATTTTCTACATTTCCTCTTATGTCTATTATGTTTACCTCCGTCTGTCGAGCAGTTTCCTCATATCTTCCCTTCTATGACTACTCTTGGCTCTTTTATCTCTGTCTGACCTCCCTTGCAGTACCCATCTGATCTTTTTCTTGTTTGCATCCGTATCTTGCCTCTTGCTTCTCCAGATTCGCGCATATTGAGTTGCGTATGATAAAACAGTCAGTTTCAAAACAAAAAAATGTTAGGCGAAATCATAGATATTTCCTTTTGTTTTTGAAGCTTGTGGCAAGTTATACATGTAAGGCAGCGTCCGTGACAGCACATTCTAAAGTGGGCGACATTGGAAATATTTTACACAGGTGACAGAAACGATTTCATTTCACTTTCAAACTGTTATGGTAAACGTGAAGTTTCCATTTTTTAAAACCCTGAACACTTCGACATTCAGAGAAACAAACCCAGCGACATAGCATTACATTCCAGAATTCCTGAATCCTCATCTTATTACGAATTCTTTGCTTCTGCAGACAGTAATGTAAGCACAGTGTTTCAGTATTATGTGCGTCTCTGCACACTGCAAAAATAAACGTCAGTTGTCACTGCGTCTAAATAACAACGGAGAAAATGTAGGGCTTACATGGATTACAGTCGATCCCAGGGGATGCGCAGTCTAAGGCGTGGGTCTGCGGCCCTTCGCTTGCTGAGATAATGGGTTCGAATCCCACCGGGGGCAAGGATGTGTCTTTTACGAGTGTTGTGTTTTGTCAGATAGAGGTCTCTGCGACGGACCGATCACTCGTCCAGAGCAGTCCTAATGAATATAATGTGTCTGAGTATGATCTCCAAACTCAACGATCAGAAGATCGAGGCAAACTAGGATTGTTGATCCATGAGACAAAATATACGGATTACAGGTATAAGGCTGTAGGACTTGTCACGAGGTGGAAATGTCTGATCAAATTCAGATTCATTCTGCTTTGTAACCGGCAAGACTGCACGATATCCAGCAGAGGGGGCCTCAGAGTCATCCTGGACATGGCGGTAAAGGAATAAATCTCACTCCTTCTCCGACTGTCCGGTGCAGAGAAATGTAGTGAAAGTATATTGTAACAGAGGAGACTACTTTCCAACGAATCAGGTTTGATTCAACTGTCGAGCTTCTCAAAAGATGATATCTTAAATTGTTATTGCGTAAATGGTGGGACAGTCCTTGAATATCGGGCTTAGTGGCAAAGAAATCTCCTGCTTCGTAAGGTACTTAACTTTCAATATTGTCCTCACAAGAGCCCATCAATGGGCTAGCAAGTTCTTGAGCCATATAACATATTTATTTGCTTCCATATGTGATTTGACTTTCTGTACAGTATTGTTTTATAAAAATATTAACCGTAAAATTTACAGGCAAATTTTCACCTTCCACACCACGAGGACGTAAAGGCGGAGTAGACTTACAACCCCACTTCTTTTTAACCTCAACTCTAGATGAAAGTGTGTGGTTGACATTACGCCCCGGCCGCTTTACCCCCGGGAAAGAACATTTGAACCCCTTGAACACGAGACTGGGTACGCCCCATTGTCGGTCTGGACGCTTTTGGGGAAGAAACATCTCTTGCTTGTAGCGGGATTCTAACCCCGGACCTTCCAATCCTAAAGGTAGTCACTCTTTCGCCTACGCTACTTCAGTCTCTAATATTAGCTGTAGGTCACTGAAATGAAATGATGACAGCAAATGTTTCTAAATTTTGAGCTATGCCAATGCTTTATTAATCCCTAAAATTTTGCACTGTTGAAGAGTTTTAGATTTCAGTTTTTTTGTTTAAGAAGAAAGAAATTTATGCAAATAATATTAAATTTTTCGGCTTCAAACTTGCAGTTAACACAGTGGGTCTCTATTTAAAACGACGATTAATGTAGTTAACAGAAAATATTTGTATATATTGTCATAGAAAAAATTAATAAATTAATAAATTCTCTAGACATAATGCAGAGTCCTTTTAATATTAGAGGAGATGGCACCGGTAATAAACGCCGTGCTTCCAAATGTTAAATTATTACAAAAAGGTTTACTGAGTTCTAAAACCTTACGTTTTTAGACAAATAGCTGTTAATGTGGTGGATTTGTACACAATATCAATAATGTCCAAGAGTTGTATAGCTTGCAATGGCGGAGGAAATACCCTGTGACAATCATCAGCCACATATCTTGAGCTGCTCCAACATGTGCGCTGCTGACCAGTGCTGGCAACAGAGTAGATGCTTAGAAGGAAAGCAAGAGCGAGATTCTATTCTTAAGTGGAGTTTCTTTCTTTCTCTCATTGTCTTTATTGGAAAGACGGGAAAGGAGCAACTCCGGAAGAAACTTTTTATACAATTCTTTCTTCCTATTCTTCTTTATTCTCTACTATTCCCTCCGGGAAAATCCCGTCGATCCTACAGGACATTGGGACGGAAATTGAAGGAGTGGTGTGGGAGAGGGGGGCGGATGGGAGATCTCCCAGGAAGTCTTTTGGTCAATTCCGAAAATTGCACAGAAACTCTGTATGTGTTCTCTTTTCGTAAATTCCGTTTGGATCCCTCAGTTGTTTGAAAAGTGCAGCGTCTAATGGTAGAGTTCAAAGTTAAGACCAAGCCGAATGTAGTGAAATCCGAACTAAGCCTATTACATAGTTTGCACATCAAAGAGTTTGGACGTCAAAGACGCTTTCGTGGACTTAGAGAAGTTAACCTTCTTATTCAATTTTCTGACCCAACGTAAAAATACAACCGGTTACTTACAGAAAGGATACCTGACTTTCAGTGTTAAACCGTTTGAAACTATCATCTGTATCTTTACTGTTCGATAGCTAAAGTAATCACAATTAATATGTAAACGTAAAACGATCAATTTTAGTCGCTGCTATCGGTTTCGTTTCCGGCTTCAGGGCTAGGCCTATTCGATTTTTGGAATCTGAACTTTTGCTTTCCCCAAAACTACGCATTCCGTCCTCAGGTGACAGGGTGGAGTGGGCAGGCACTTTTTGAATGGGGATCCGTAGTCGAAAACAGGAACTACACCGTTGCCTAAGTATGTTGTCATACGCCAATGATCCTTCCAAAGTGCTTTAACACTACATGCGCTATAATAATTAGTCAGTACAGCGACAACACTAAGATATGGACGACCGAAGAAGCAGGGTTCGATTACCGGAACGGATAAGAAATTACTTTTTTCTCCAAAATGTCCACACTGGCACTGTTATCCGCCCAGGTCCACTTTCAGTGGGTAGCAGGGACACTTTTTCCAGGGTAAGGCGGACAGAGCATGAAACTGACCACTGACCTTTAACTATTTCCGAAGTTAAGACTGGGTTGCATTATAAGTCCATTCCGTCTTACGATTTCAATGTTTGCAGAGGGACAGATTTAACTTTAATTATCCCACGCTCTTATTAGTGAATTTCCTTGAAAAGCTACGACTTAAGATTTTAAAATTATTATGGCCCAATATATATTCATATACCCTAGCTATATTTTAAATTTAGTACCGTAATCTGGAGGTCTTTTTCTGTTCATCAGGATCGAAATACTGTATTTAGCCTAGAATCTACTCGTAAAAGGTAAAGGTGTAGTGACCCCGTTACGGGCCCGGTGTGGCCCAGAAGGTGGTACACGTATAGCTCTACTCTTCCATGACCGCGGCACTAGAAGTGGGTGAGTGGTCAGCAGCACGCCCCGGCCGCACTTTACCCCCGGAAAAGACCCCGTACCCATTGTACAGGAGGCTGGGTGGGCCCCAGGGCCGGTCTGGACAGGCGGAAAGTCTCGTCCCCACTGGGTTTCGATCCCGGACCGTCCAGCCCGTAGCTCAGTCGCTATACCGACTGAACTACCCGGCTCACACACAATCTACTCGTATATACCATGAATTTTGTTTTCTGCGTGTGTTTTTTTTGGGGGGGGGGCGGTTTACGTAAAATTGCCAAAACGGACTATTAGCTTCGTAATGTCGGTCCATCTATAATTCCGTACGGAAAAACTCTACTAAAACTGGGCAGATTTTCATGAAGTTTGATATTTGAGTATTTTTTGAGAATATGTTGAAGTTTCGTTGAAATCTGCCAAGAATAAAGGGCACTTTACATGAAGACCTGTGCATATTTGTGACAGTATCTCGGTGAATTCTTCTTAGAATGAGAGATGTTTCGGACAAATATAGCACAGAAAATTATAACACACTTAATGTTCAATAAAGTTTATTTTTTTAATCGTAACGTTTTTTTAGGTAATGTGGAAAAATTTTATAGAGCCAGACAGGACACAGATGACAGTATAATGTGGCGCATGAGCTTTGCTTGCTGCATAACGAAAGCTAAAAACGCGCACACAGAATATGCATCACTTATTGTTTTTCCACTACAAAAATGGTTACACAAACGCGTCTGAGTGTTACCTTACACATTCATTGTTTTGTTTAGTTTCTATTTTCCGATTGTTATTTTACATATTCATGATCACCCGACACATTGACACTTTATGAATCTCATAAAACGACGTTAAATAAAACAAAGTAATTTATCGCCATAAAGCAACGGCATATTTTCCATCCGCGCCTAAATTGTAAGTAAGACAACAATTTATTGAGTAAAATTAAGTAATATTTTTCTTATTATAATGTTTTAGGCCTGTATACATTCTATATATTTACCTTTGTATTGTCTGATAATTACAAAAGGCAGACAAGTTATAAGTTGTTCCAGGAAAACTGATTTTGATAAAAACTTTCTAGAACCTCTAACCCTATTCTCTGTGGACTCGTTTTTCTGTGATGGCGCATTTTGTATAGTCTAATTGTCGTATAGGAGAATAATGTTTGTTTCTTTTGGTACGCTGTTCGAGTTTAGCAATTTAAAGTTTCAATATCTGAAACTGTCAACATCCAACAAGACACTTCAGAATTTAATTTTCAAATTATTTTATATTTGTCTGACGGAAGTCTGAAATATTACCAGTCAAGCATTTCAAGTACCAGCAGAACTTAGCTTTTCGTCTGTTTTAATTTCCATAGGAAATTCTCAACGCTTCACCAAACTACAGAATCACATTTCTTCTCCTACGTTAATATTTCAACATGATGTTTTATATCAGCGTTTTTCATCCTTTCCTGATTCAGACAATGGTCAAACAGTAGTGGCTTTTTTAGTCTGTCTGTATATTACACTCTAAGTACTAATATGCACGTGTAACCATTACTGACAACTTTAACGTTTTCATTTTGCAGACGCGAAATGAACACCACAAGGTTTCAGAACCGAATACACGCCTTAAATCTCAACCTTTTAAATTTGCAATTAAGAGTAACGTAAATATCACCTATAGCAGGCCCTGAAGGCCCAGATAGGGAATAGAGGTAGAGCTATACTCTTTCTTTAGCCTCGGTGCTACATGGGGTGGATGGTTATCATCACGCACCGGCTGTTTACCCCCGGGAATTTCCCGGTACCCATCGTATGAGAAGTTGGGAAATAATACTTGTATGCTTGATTTTCAACTTCAAGCATTTGGAGTTATAAATGCGGCTACGCTTGCATCTGAAGATTTTAACATAGCTACATTAGCATCTGGAACTTCAAAAAAAAGCGGCTGCAGTAGCATCTGGAGTTTCTAAAACGTCTACGTTAGCATCTGGATTTTCTAAAACGTCTGCGCTGGCATCTGGAGTTTCTAAATCATCTACGCTAGCATCTGGATTTTCTAAAACGTCTGCGCTAGGATCTGGAGTTTCTAAAAACGTCTTCGCTAGAATCTGGAGTTTCTAAAATATCTACGCTAGCATCTGGATTTTCTAAAACTTCTGCGCTAGCATCTGGAGTTTCTAAAACATCTACGCTAGCATCTTAATTTTCTAAAACGTCTGCGCTAGGATATGGAGTTTCTAAAACGTCTAAGCTGACATCTGGAGGCTTTAATAAGGAAAGATACACAAACCATTAATCAAATAAAACATCTCATTTCGGCCTTTGTGCAATCGAAATATTTTTGGTTTTGCGAAGTATTTGTGATAAATGAACATAAAATGCAATGAGATTTTAAGAAGTTTTGAAGACCGCGTTTTGGAAACGATGTTTATTCCAGCGCAAAATGCTTTATCTCACCCAGTTACTTGTTCCTTTTCTTAGATTAACTCTTCGAAGTATGAAATTGGTCTGCATCTTCATTCCTTTAAGTACAGAAAACACACGTTTTCTTTATTACAAGAATAAAAAAATTAATGTTGTTCAGAAGCATATTGGTAGCCCCGTTGTCATGGAACACACAAGTATCACATAAATACACTTTGTGGTCAATAGTCAGAAGTTGCGACTGTTTGTGCCTGTGTTACGTATGATACCCGCTGTAAAGGGTTGTGTTTTGTGTATTTTTGTGTTGCATTTGTGCATAGACGGAGAGAAGACTATGTCCAGTTTATTCAAAAAGTCTCTAAATTTCAAAACTACTGAACTGTTGTAATAGTGAAGTTCTGTAATTTTCTTCCCGCATAAAAACTGGCTTCTTTTGCTTCTTTGATAAACAGTATTCTCTGAAGAAGCAAGGATAAAAGTGGCAGAAAATTATTAAACAACGGAAACACAGTGAAGAACATAGTTTCGAAACAAAAAAAGCACTTCAATTACCCTGTTCTTGCAACAAATGTCAAGTCGCAGACAGAACATCTGTTTTTAATCCCTCCTGCAATTTACAGGGTAAACACGGAAGTATATTTTCAACTCTATCCAGGCTGGGGGTTTTGTTCCAGCAGACGACTCTTGTCATAACAATTAAACGTCTGTACCTTACATTTACCCTAGTAGCATTCGCGAGCGAAAATCCGAAAGTAATTGAATATTACGTGCAAAAACGAGTCAAGCGTACATCGACGTGTAAATTTACTTGTGCGGATGTCATGTTGAGGGGGCTGCGCTCAGATCTCTCCCCCCTGCCCCTCCTGAAGAAACAAAATAAACTGTTTTATAGTAAAAAATATTTTGTGGTGAAGTCTGAATATTTACACCGACTGATTTGTGTGTTATTTATTTGAGACATTGACTGTAGCTCAGATGTAAAGTTTCTAATGTCGAATACCATTGAACAGTTACAGATGTACATAACGCCGGCCATGACTCAGTGTGCGGTTCTGTACCAAAATTTGCTGTGGACGAGTGGAGAAAGTCACTGAATATCTCAGTGAGGTTAGAATTCAATTTCGGGAAGTCCAAATTATGAAGTACAAGTTATTTAGTGTGACTTTCGTCTAGATTGTTGTTTCTAAAACGTAGATTGGAATGAGAATGGGAGAAGTACATGCATGACGATTATGTAACGATAAGGTAAGAGACAGGCATGGCCTACAGAAAGGTCAAT
>Ga0136643_10005296_pt1:12500-18130 | contig 18130 bp, 5 predicted proteins | sample TergutLab28metaG_FD_96883 | JGI IMG/M metagenome (GOLD analysis project Ga0136643, IMG submission 96883) | Labiotermes labralis P1 segment gut microbial communities from Petit-Saut dam, French Guiana - Lab288 P1 (version 3) (version 3) | ecosystem: Host-associated > Arthropoda...
TCAAGGTCTTCTGCTTCCCGTCCTGAGCACGTAGGCAACAAACTCCTGCGGGCGGTGGTAGTACCTCTCTATCACCTTACACGGCTTGACGTCCGGAACATCATTGTCTTCTTTCTCACGGCCTTCTTAAACTCGGAATTCTTTCTCGACACTAACTAGGCCACACAATCTATCTACTTATTCCAGGGTTACCTGACCGCCGCTTTGCTCGATAGTAAACCGTGGTTTAAGAATCCACGGAGCTATACGTCTCCGTTGCCTCATACATCTTCATAGCGGACTGCTTATTTAAGCATAGAAATAAATTTGCCTTCACACAAGATATCGCTCCTGAAACAGCAATTTCTCGTAACCCACACACTTCGTCAAACTGAGATTCCCGCGTTATTAGACAGTTGGGTTACCAACACACTTACTATCAAAATGATGTGTCCACAAAAAATTGACTTTCTTCACATTTTCATTAAAAAAACATAACAAGCTTAAGTGTTGGTCTATTGAGGATCGGCCATGTTTTATTCTGTCTCCTGTACACCTGTGTAGCGGTGCGTTAGGACAGATAGCTGTTTCATGAGGAATGCATAAAAAGTGTACTTGTTACGTTCTTACAGTAAATATTTCTGTTCTGTGAATCGTTGTTAATTGATAATTCCGTGAGTGAGTACTACGGAAATGTCCCCCTTTGAAGAGCTGCAACGTCGACTGAACTCTTCAGACGGAGAGAGATAGTTTCGGATTGCAATGGAAGGTATTGTCTTAAACTGACGGCAGTTTTCCATCACAAGTGTCAAACAACTAACTCGTTACTGATGTGTTTTCGGTATGTTTCTAGTATCCTTCTGAAAGCTATAAGCCGCATTGTCTTCGAGATGTGAAGGCTGAACATACGGTCAATATTTACCATCAGAAAAGCAATTGGAAGGATGAAGGAATTGCATTCAAAAGCTTTTGGAATAGAATAGGCTTTTGTTAGGAAGAGTGAAGTCTGTCGCATCATGGATCGAGTCAGATGAAACTTTTACTGTGCAGAAAGTCATCCTGCAGAAACCACACAGCTATCTTAACGTTACATACCTTTATGCATACATACAACCATTTCCGCTCAGAGAAGTTTCTTAGTTCTTTCACTAGCTCTAGCGATGGCTTTATGTACACTGAGGCAACATTTTTAGTCAAAGACTGTGTTCCAAAACAAATTACGTCACATGCTCTGCAGTGTGTGTTGGTTTAACTGTTTGTGAATTTCCTACGTAAGAAATAACGTTAAACAGGGAAGATTATAAACGCTTCAGACTGAATTCTGGGAATATTTGCTACCAGTCACTGAATAAACAAATATATAGAGTGCACAGGGAGGAGTTCCATAATTTTAACTTTCCATAGAACAGTACTGGAGCGATAAAGTTGAGAAAGAAGAAATACAAGCATAAGAGGAATGGGAAGTTAATTCAAAATGTTAACTGCCAAGCGTCAAGGGCGAAGGGCACTTGGACAAACCTAGATGTCGCTTTCAGGATAATATTGAAATGGATCCGTTATAGATAAGATATTAGAGTGAAAAATGGATTTATTTTATTTTGAGAACAAACATTGTTAGGGTATTGTTGAAGAGGATAAGATGCTTTCGGCTTTCATAAAGGCGGGAAATTACGTGAAGAGCTAGCTACTAGCGGGACAGAACGTTCCACCACGGATTTATTTCACCATTAAAAGATTTAAATCTTTTCCTATTTAATATATGATAAAACGTTCTTTTCACATATATAAATCCAGGTCGAAGGCTAATTACCTAGTTTTCTGTATTGTAGTTAAGTGACAAGTGACGACTATGAAAGAAGGCTGCCTCCGTTCAACAATTGTCTTTGCTGTTTGACGGCCAAGGTTATTCCGTCAATGACGCAGCAATTTAAACTCCAACTACTGCCCTTGACTGAAGAGTTTTAATGTTATAGTACCTTGGAATGCATTCACGATCTAATGGTGCAACGAGGCCAACAGTTTGAGAGGAACCAAATGTTCGTACAAGGCACCGAGAAGGGCACTGAAGGGTTATGCTTCATAAGGCATTGAATCGTTTGTGGCCAAGACCGTTTTCTATGAGGGAATACAAGAAAAACGACAGAGTATGATGCACTTTCACATAAGTTGCCAGTATGCAGATAGAGGAACTTGAAGACAAAGAACATTTCATAGCACTTTATGTAACATTTTACGAAATTAAATTCTTAAGACTCCTAATGTTAATCGTTGTTTAGTGTTTGAAATTATATTAATATACGTCAGAAAATGTACGCATGGAATCGAAAATCAATGAGTTTTTTAATGAAACTAACATGTAATTTTTGGATGATATTTCTGGAATTTACGACGTAAAATGGTGTGCTGTGTTAAGTCCAGTTACATAATTAAATGTGTAATTGAAGTCTTTGTTTCTTATCTCACAAAAATATTTTATTTTTGGTTGCTTATTGAAATTCAGTGACGCTGTTTGGTGATCACAAAGTGACAATGCGTGAGTTCAATAAGCAACCTAGAATCCTCATTACATTTTACAGTAACCTAAAGGTGAAATGTACAGGTCAAAACACTTCGTAATTGTTTATTTTTTAAATTATTGTTTGCATAAATAATCATAATATAGCACAATGAAATATTTTTGTACAGATTATAAACCAATATTTCAATTAAATGCCTCATCGTACAGCACAACGAAATGACAGGAATAAAAATTCGAATACTCTTATGCAAAAAACTGCATAAATGAAAGCATTGTACAGAGAAGAGGAAGTGAAGTGTTATGGCAATGTTGTTTGTTGTACAACACTGTTAGCAACTTGATTTTATAGCATGGAATAATATGATGACTGAGAAAGGTCGCTTTGCGAAGAATTAGCAATGCAGATGTAGTGCTGTAGTCAAAATAACATTCATCTTGGTGGACAGAGGAAAGCCACAAAAATCGTAGCCGGACTGCTCCATGACCTAACCGAGTGCGACATGGCGGCAGTTAACGAAAATGGAGAATCTGAGGAAGAGAAAAAGAATAAATTGAAGATGAGGACTTAGGATTTGATGGCATGTACTGAATTTATATTATTGAATTTCTCATAATTTTTTGAATGAGGTTTAAAATAGCGTATGTGTTGCTGGGTTCCTTGCTACACATGCTTGGACTTCAGCAATACAAGAACAAAAACGTGTGTTCAGTGCGTGCGTGCGCAATATGTCAACAACATCCACTATAATAATGTCTTGGTTCTTTAGCTCCTTGCCTTATTCCTTCCCCTCTGCTGGAGCTTCAGCATTTACCCTCTTTGTATTTCCCCTTTTGTCTCATCCCTTGTTGATTCGTAGAGAGCTGGGGGGAGAAGGATCGCTACATGGACGTGTTCGTTATAATGACGTAGCGATTTCCGGCCCAAGCCCCAATCCAATTTAGTCTCAATCAAGCGGTTACCACTAACGTGTCACAACGCGGAAGTGAGACGCAGACGATGATTGGCAGCGAAAGACTGAAGAGTGTAGACAGAGGATGAGGAGCAATCGATGGCTTTTAAAACAGCAAAGGGCCACTTGGGAATCCCAGGACCTCCCGATGTGGTGGCAAGAATCTAACTCCAGAAGCCTCGAGGCTAGTAACAAAATTTCATGACTTTGTTAGTAATTCTAAAGATAGGTCTGCAGGATGAAGAGCAGCGTGTAAATCCGCGCACATTGCCTTCTCTGAAGACAGAGCGATGGGACACCGGATTCAGAACACAATAACCATTTTGCTGTGTCGACCATCTTAAACACATATAAACAATATAGGCATACAAAATGAAAGTTGGCCAGAGGGATGTGATCTTGGTTGTGCAAGAATAACATTAGGCTGCAGGTCTTCTATAACAAACTAATAAATGGAATGTTTGAATATGTGCAGAATACCTTGAAGAAAAATAAGTTAAATCATTTGCGTATGTCGGATATTTGTGTTATGGGGAGGCCGGTGATTGTGTAGCGTCAGAGATGGCGGTGTGGATTGCTTGCTGTACAATAGTAGTGTCCGCCTATTCTGAGATGAGGGGTCAGCAATTATTATCAAATTGCTCCTAAATTCATCAAATCGCTTCCACATTTTTTCATTAAGTACAACCATAATTTTCCCGTTACATTTAATTATTTATTTGCTTAAAGACGAATTGAAGATTTGGCACTTCTTGGGCAACACGTTGTTGACGCACCTCGTTACATTCTTCCTGCTGTAGTACCACTTCACTCTACAGAATTTCCTTGTACAGTAACACAACTTCAATCTACGTACGTTCCTTGTGCAGTAACACCACGTAAATCTACGAACGTTCCTTGCAGAGTAACACGTCACTACGAACGTGCCTTGTACAGCAACTCCACGTCAATCTAAAAACGTTCCTTGTACAGTAACACCACGTCAGTCTACGAACGTTCCTTTTGTAGTAAGTCCACGTCAAACTACAAAAGTTCCTTGTACAGTAACACCATGTCAATCTACAAACGTTCCTTGTACAGTAACACCACGTCAGTCTATGAACGTTCCTTGTACATTAATACCACACCAATCTACAAAAGTTCCCTGTAAATGAACACCATGTCAGTATACAAACGTTCCCTGTACACGTCAACCTACGAACGTTCCTTGTACAGTAACACCACGTCACTTACAAAAATCAATTTACAATAACACCACTTCGCTCTATGAACGTTGGCGGAGGTCAATTCAAAATTTTCTTTCTCATTAGTGTTTTTAACCAAATTCTGAATTTTCTTTTTAGTGAAGACATAAGGGACCGAAGCATCTATAGAGGTTGGCAACTATCCTTTCGAAAGTTAACTTTATCTCCATCTCGGAGATAATATTTTTAGGCCAGCTGAAACATTCAAAATTTGCGATTTTCCACAGGAACGAATTTTCGTGGTTAAAATTTACTGTCCATCGAAAATCATAGTACTGAAATCAACAGTCAAGTTTCATGTCCGGGATGTGTTGGGTTCAAATCTTTTTCGAAACGAATTCTTTCACTTTGGATTTCTTATGTTCTTTATTCGGGACAAGGCTGGAGAATTACCTCAAACTGCGGTACAATTACTTCATTCTAAATAGTTTTTCACTACTTGTCCTAACACTAAGTGTTACAACATATAAGTTGCCGACATTGTTTTTCGAAGTAAAACGAATAAATAAATTGAATAATATTGTAAACCTTTAAAACGTGTTTTGCTTTGTGGTGTAAAATTATACGTTATCTTAAGAATGAAAGAGAATTCCTTCCTTTGAAGAAAATGTTTCTGTTTAAAATGTTCGTAGCCTTGTCCTACGTTTTGGTACCACTTGGTCTGTGAGATCTGACATCCTCATGCTGATGGATGTAAGGAATGCTCCCTTTTGTGATATCCGCCTGAAGCTGGTTTTGCGCATCGAAATAACAAATATATTTAACCTTTTGACGCCTAATGTCAACTATAGTGGTCGTACCGCACCGCTAACCTCCAAAGTTGCATTTTATTTATTTATTCAACAAATATAGGTACTGAATATTTTAAACATAGTATATACTCTCCGTTTTTTTCTCTTCAAAATGCAGTTTGTTTCATAATTCTAACATATTTGGTTC
>Ga0136643_10005298_pt1 | contig 18127 bp, 12 predicted proteins | sample TergutLab28metaG_FD_96883 | JGI IMG/M metagenome (GOLD analysis project Ga0136643, IMG submission 96883) | Labiotermes labralis P1 segment gut microbial communities from Petit-Saut dam, French Guiana - Lab288 P1 (version 3) (version 3) | ecosystem: Host-associated > Arthropoda: Insects >...
GTCATAACTCCGTAACCGTCCAAAATCGGACACATGTTTATATGAACTTTTTTGATCACAAAGACCTAGGAAATCACCTCCTGCAGTTATGCCCTAAAGTCGTGAAACACCCTGTATGTATGTATGTGTGTATGTATGCATGTATGTATGTATGTATGCATGTATGTATGCAGGTATGTATGTATTTATGTGTGTATGTATGTATGTACATATTTTATTTATTTATTTATTGTATGTTCCATTACTTGGAGTAATACTACATGCCTTATTGCAATATTTACAAATAGAGTGTTTAGAGATAATTACATTGATTGTTTCATACTATGAAGTTAGCTTAATCTACTTGGTGTGATGGATTTAACACTTCGTTAAGTTTATCAAAAGAAATTTCGTTAAAATTTTAACAAATATTTTAAAATGTTTTCTTATTAATTTATTTTTCCTTATTGGTCGAACGTCTGTCTTTAGTACTGTTGATGTTAAACTGTCTCTTTCCTTATTCAGGAGCTCACTTTCGAATACCAAGTGATCTATTGTTTGGTCTTTGGTGCCACAAGGACATGTTGGTGTTTAAACTATTTTAAATCGGTGTAAGTATGACCTTATATTGCCATGCCCCGTTACCACGATTGTGAAGTTATGGGTACCCATACCCATGTATGTATGTATGTATAGGTGTATAGATATTTGTATATATGTATGTATTTATTTTGTATATATGTACGTATGTATGTATATATGAGTGTGTGCATGCATGTATATGAGTATGTACATAAGTGTGTGTGTGTGTGTGTGTATATATATGTATATGTGTATGTATGTATTTATGTAAGTATGTGTGTGTATATATATATATGTGTGTGTGTGTGTGTTTAATGCAATACTAAAAGTCCCGACTCTCATCGCTGTTTACTGAGTTCCGAGTAACACAAAACAAACCGACGGCTTTTACTGCGTGGATGTCTGTAACTAAACAACTTCTCAAGGAAATCCCCCTTACGGAATTTCATCCAGACTGGACAAAATCAACAAATTACGAGGAAGAGAAAAAAAGATAATTACGCAAAAAAGGTAAGTACGGCTTTTATTTTGACGGATTCTAAAAAATTATTGACAACTGCATAAATTTTGCGTATATCTGCTGTAAGGAAATTTATCCTAATAGGATGCAAAGTGTAGAGGATGGAGAAAAATTTTCACCTACGTCCATGAGGAAATTAGGACATTCCTTGTGCAGATTTTCTAGAAACCCACAATTGCTTGGCTGATTTGATGCATATTTATTATTTAAAATTTCAACTAAAACGGAAAATAAGTGTGGAAAATACAGATAAAAATTAATTTAACGAAACTTTAAGCACAGATCTTAACGACTATCACAGTCAACAAGAGAGATTTGTGAATACTTCCTGCATACAGTTTGAACCAAATCGGACCAAAAAGTACCAAAATACGGGAAAATTTCATTTACTCCGTAACGTGATTTATGAGTCCCATTAACCTGAATTTTACCAAAGACATGTTTTACACGATAAGTTTTGTGAAAAATTAGGACATCAAATTTTATGAAAATCCTACATAAGTTTTAGCCGTTGATACCGAGTCACAGACAGAAGGACAGAAGGAGGCCGGACGGACATACGGACGAGCAGAAGAAAGATTGCACAGATGAATATGATCCGAACATAAGACTTTCTCGTTTTTAAGCACTTTCGAAAATTGCAAAAAGCGACTATTAGCTTCTTCATATCTGCCTGTCCGTCTGTCCATCTGTCCACACTTAAGGAATAACTTGTCACCCCCTGGACGTGTTTTCATTAAATCTGATATGAGTGTTTTTGAAATCAGTCGAGAAAATTAAACTTTCATTAAAATCTGACAAGACGAAAGAATATTTACCTGAAGGCCAACATACTTCTTTGATCACACTTGCTAATTTATTCGTAGAATGAGAAATGTTTCAGACAAAAATTGTAGAGAGAATCAAAACTTACATTTCATGTTCAATAACTTTTTTTTTTTGAAAATCATGCTGTTTATGACATAATGTGGAAAAACACTGTAAAGCCGGACACGCCACAGACTACAAAATGGCTCATGCACGCATATCATGCTGGATACAAAAGGCTACAAACACGCACTCAGAATTTGTAATGCGTATTACTTTTCCACAATAGCAATAGTTGCACGAACTCACCTAATTGCTATGTTAAAGGTACTTTTTTGTCTTTTATTTCTTAAAGAAGATCAGAAGGAGTCAGTGCCCTATACTAGGTAATTGATGTTTGTTAAGGGATCCAGACGAAACACACGCAGTGAGCTTAGTAATTAACCAACTTAACGCACAAATTCTTGTTTTATAGTAAGTTTATTATAAGCCTGTATATGTTTCGAGCACTATGTGCTCATCATCACCAGGTCAAAATTGTATTATACAGCATCTGGTATCATCGCACTCTGTAGGTATGATGATCCAAGATGCTGTGTAATACAATTGGTATCATCACACTCTGTAGGTGATACCAGATGCTGTGTAATACAATTTTTGACCTCCTGGTGATGAGCACATAGTGCTCGAAACATGTAGAGGAGTATAATAAACTTTTTATAAAACAAGAATTTGTGCATTAAGTTGGTTAGTTACTAAGATTATACTGAGATGCACGGTCAGCAAAACGTCAAAACACGCAGTGAGCATAATGTGTAATATTTTAAATTGAAAACTTGTGGTACATAAATTAGGGACAGGGTTGAAAAGGTGAAAAGTATTTATAGACCAAGGAACCTGAAACCCTTTGCCGTACCGGTCATTGGAGTCATAGAGACACAGACAGACAGAGAGACAGACATACTCTTCTAAGTCCTAGAGTTACAATTTGCTGCTATTGTCTGTAGTACAAATTCTTATGTAACAAGAAACACTGACGGTACCTAGTCGTGGTACGACTTGACAGCGAATTCTAACAGCTATTGCCTCTGTGTGTTTGTGCTTGTGTGTGTCTGTTCCAGTTTGTGCTAGCATTTGCATGATTTTCAGCCTCAGTTACAGGTAATCGTGTTACACAACCAGCCGCTCCGCTGAGCCACGATTCCGCTCTGACGAGCTCTGTCTACCAATCACAGGATTCATCATACGAAAGCCATTCTACCGGAAACTCATACCCACACACAGGAACTACTCTATCTCTCATTTTGACTCGATCATGCTTTACTGCTTTTAATTCCCCACAGCCTTTCTTTTATAACAATAGCGCATAGTGTGTTCTTTCTTTGCCAGAGGTTGGATTAATACATGAGTTTATTAGTTAGTTCTTTTTCTGCGACGCAACACTCCAACTCAGCCTTAGGCCGCTATCTTTTTGATGTTTCTAGATCACAAGCAGTTAGACACACACATACACACACTCGGTAGGATTACTGAACGAGTGACCAGCTCGAAGCAGAGGTCGCTATACACACAACACAAAACAAATACCAGAGGCAAATTTCCATGTCATCAGTGAAAATCGAACCCGTGACCCCAGTAATCATGCGAAAGCAGACATATGCTTTAGAAAGCACTACCACTTGGATCGACTTACTTGGGTCTTATGCTAGTTCTACTGAATGCCTGCACGACATATAAAGTAAATTAAACTTCCCTTTGCTTATTCACAAATAATTTAATTCAACTTAAATAAACCTGGTGGATTTGGCTGAAGCTAGTAAAAAATAAATTATTGTTTTCATATTCATATTCAGATTCAAGGAACCAAAGCACAGAAGGTAATGAATTTTCTTGATTGCTTACCGCTGTGAGATCTCAAGGTAACAAATTTAATTTACAAATGTTATAATTGTGTTTTAACACACATACCGCTGGAGAAGAAACAGAGGACGTGGCTGGTACTTTATTTTGCACTTTACATTGAATGGTATCAAGCAACAGGTAGACAAAATGCCAGGGAATGGTTTTACAGCAGGCGTAGTTTACATATGCTTAAAACGTACTGCATACTGAGGAAATCTGAACGAATTTCTTGGTGCATGTCCTGGGTACTCTGCTTCTTCGGATTGAACCGAAGTTTTCCATGCTAACGTGTTACTAATAAATATCGTTTTTTGATAAATAATCCTTAACAGTCAGTACCAAATTATATGCCATTTAACTGCGGGAAATCTCTGTCTAATTATCTTACGGCATATCAAAAATTGATTTATACAACTTAATGACCTGTTTTGTTATGTATCTACATATACAGTTTTCCAATGTGTGATTTTTCAACAAATACTAATTTTATTTTCGAATATCTTGGAATAGATTAAAGTACAGCAACATGCACTTTAACGGACAAATATCAGTGTTCCATTTCCAGCCTATAATTAAGGAAAATTCTTCAAGCCATCTCTGTTCTCCAAGTAGAATAGCATAAAGTATAAATCTTCCGGGTATTGAAGATTTATGAAATGTTAGTATAAACAAGGAGACCGAGGGTTGCTGATCCTCAAGTAAAGAAAAACTATTTTTTGGAATGTCGGTAGTTGTCTACATTTTGACTTCAAGTAACTTCAGAGGTGAATTGGATTTTCCGTATCATCGATGTGAGAATCCAAATTCTGCATCCCCCCCCCCCTTCCAGGCGGATTGCTTATCTCTGAAGGGACGTGTTATGGTGTTTCTGCACTTTGGTAACAGTTTTACTGTCAAAGAAGTGTAATATTATGTTTATTGGAACGTGCATCATCTTGATAGTTGAATAAAGAGAGACCAACTTGATGTCACTTGCTTTATTATTTCATTATTAAATGCTCAATATGTTTCGGATGTTAATACATCCATCCTCAGCTCCTGAGGATGGATGTATTAACATCCGAAACATGTTGAGCATTAAGAACTGTGTAACTGTGTAAAGTATTAAAAGTTTATGTTTATTGGACCGTGCATCATCTTGATAGTTGAATAAAGCGAGATCAATTTGATGTCACTTGCTTTATTATTTCATTATTTACTGCTTATCATGTTTCGGATGTTAATACATCAATCCTCAAGAGATGGCGACTTATTTGTTGAGTTATTTCAGCCTGCATCCGGATACCACACCACCCCAGCCAAACCACAACGTTACACAAACACACATCGAACCAGAACAATACAACCCATGAAATAACTCAACAAATAAGTCGCAAGCTCCTAAGGATGGATGTATTAACATAAGAAACATGTTGAGCATTAAATAATGAAATACAAAAGCAAGTGACATCAAGTTGGTCTCTCTTTATTCAACTATCAAGTGTAATATCCTAGAAGAATTTAATCTTCAGCAACCCCACTACAATGAAACCAAATTTTGCAATAAAACCTTTTTTTCAACAGTATAAAATAATGGAACAGCAACAGTGAGAACGTAAGGCCGTAAACTGGTGTTCCGAGAACAGAAATATACAAAATGTAAAAAAGAAGCGCTTAGAACAGACTATTTTTAAAAATCTGCTCTCAGACAGAAAAATGCCATGTGTTTATTGGTCCGTGCATCATTGTAATAGTTGAAGAACAAAAGACCAGCTTAATGTCACTTGCTATTTTATTTCAAGCTCCTGATGATGGATATATTAATGACCGAAACATATTAAGTACATAAGAAGTGAAATAAAATAGCAAGTGATATCAAGTTGGTCTTTTATTCTTCAACTAGAACAAAGTCACTAATATTTAGTATTGCAGTTCACTTCTATGGCGCAGAGCTTCAAGGACGTCATTATTCACGCAGATAAAGAATTAAATTCCGCGAGTTTACATGATCTAAAAATTAATCCCCGTAAATAAAACAGTCTTCCACTACGTTTTACCCTGTTTTACGAGAATTTGAAATAAGGCCTGAAATTTCCGCTTTGTAAAGTGATAAAATCGAGAAGAATGTGATAGGCTGGGCATGTGGCGCGTATGGGTGAGGAGAGGGGGATGTATAGGGTCTTGGTGGGGAAGCCGGAGGGAAAGAGACCACTGGGGAGGCCTAGGCGTAGATGGGTGGATAATACTAGGATGGATCTCCAGGAGGTGGGATGTGGGTATATGGATTGGATTGGGCGGGCCCAGGATAGAGACAGGTGGCGGACGCTTGTGATTGCGGTAATGAACCTTCGGGTTCCGTGAAATGCGGGGAATTTCTAGACTGGCTGCAAACCAGTTAGCTTCTCAAGAAGGACTCTGCACCATGGAGTGAGTAAGTGAAGTACTTTAATGTCATCCTTCCATTCTAACGTAGGTCTCACTGTTGGTCAGAGCTCTTTAGGTTTCCGGAATAGCATATTTTGCAGGTTAAAATATTCGTGCAAGTAATTTTAAATGTTACTTTTGATAAGAAAATACTTCTGCATTAAACGTTCGTTTTGTACAAGCCCTGCAGGAAGGAATAACATCAAACATTATATGCATAACAATTACAAATAGAACCTGCTTCATTCTCGTTTAGCTCTATGCGATTATACATTGCAATCGTCTGAGAGATTCCCGCAAATCATTCATGCTCTAAAAGTAAAGTTTCAACCGCATTCCAGAAGATCCCAGGCGATTTTACTCTATACGACGTTTAGGGTTTTAGTAGCAGTGGGGCCAGGGTTCCCTTCTAGGATATGCAGTTGCGTGGCTGAGTAATTAGTCCGCCGAGTTTCGAAGAAAACCTTCAGCTGAATGTAGTACTTTCTTAAACAGGTCGAGAAACGATTAACAGAAACACAATATTTCATTTCAAAAGAACGAAATCGTCGATACTGGAGAGTTTCCAGAATCTGTTTCGGAGTTACTTCGTGAGGAACGAAAAGAAAATTCGGCTTTTTATTAGTTTCAAAACACGAATGAGTTCTACATAATTACAGAATAATCCGCCCGGCTTCGTCTTGTGAAGTTTGCCGGTAGTTAGAATTTCGCCTGAATGGGTTAGCCTAGAGTGGGGTAAGTCCAGCGGACGGATCGCTAACTTTAGATTCTGAACAGGCATGTTCTGGGATCGCATTTCCTCCATTCCTGATGAAACAGTTATACCACTTTGACTCGGTCGTCAGTGCTTCATTTGTGGGATTAGAGAATACCGCGAGAACGTGATGAAGACGGCTGGTAGGTGAGGCTGTGATATTACGCATCAGTATATCTTATAAAGAACTACAGACTAATAGACAGAAGAGACCAGAGGAGGCCATTATAGAGAAGTCGGTATGTGAGACCGGAAAGGGTAAAAGGGGGGCCCGATTCCACGTTGGCTAGATCAGTGTTTCCCAACCTCTGTGAGACCGCGGCCCGGTAAATTCTTTTTTCACAAGACGAGGGCCCGGTCTCAACAAATTTACTCGTAAATACCTTACCATTTTTTTAACTTCATACATTATACTAACATAAATATTAATAATTAATTATGGCGTAATCATAAAGGGTATTAGTACACTTATGTATACGGTATGGCATGTTGACAAATATAAAATTACATTTAAATTACTTATAAATCACTGGATTAATGAAATCTTGTAGCATATTGTAGTTTCGTCAGGTCAACATTCGGGTCTGAGTTTTTCGTCACATTCACGAATATTTTTCTCCACAGAATATTTCCACTATAAAACATTTATTCATGAAAAATGCTTTGAAAACTAAAATGACAAATTCCAGGAGAACCACTCGCGGCCCGGTATAATCGATTCCATGGCCCGATACCGGGTCGCGGCCCGGCTGTTGAGAAACACTGGGCTAAATGATGATGATGATGATGACGACAATAATGACTGAGATTTGTTTTTAATAAAGGTATGGATCGTATATAATGGCGTCATTACTGACGTGAACCGACTTGAATAATATCATAGTCCTACCCGTAAGCACAGAATATCTTAGGCGTTCTTTGCAATGAATTTTCCTTCTGCTGGTCAATCATGTTTCGAAAGTCTGCTGTGTTGTCAGGTAATCTGTTCTAGAGCTACCAGTATAACCTTCTTCGTCTTGTTCTGAACTTCACAATAATTTATACTCGTGCGTTGCCTTGAGCTGCCTACAGTACGAAAAGAATTCCATTACTCCGAAAGAAATAACTGTCACTAAGTCTTCATAAGCTTGCTTGCTTGCTAAATTCTCACTGGCACGTCAATTTCTTCACATTAGCAGAAATGTTACTGGAAATCCTTTTCAAAACAAAAAAAAAAAGGATTTTGTTCCTGCTGTCACATGTCACTGAATGGCTTCAGATGATTTAACATGGTGTCAATTTAGAAAGGCATTCAATTTCCGGCATAACCTATGAGAACTGGATTCAGTTTCAAGCGAAGCGAAAGCAGTGCGCGTTTCGAAGCCGGTGGTATTTACACGCAGTTTGAGCAACACATTTCACCGAATCTGTTGCATTGTGATTTCCATTGACTTTGCATCACGTACTTAAGGAGTTCAAAATTTGTTACTCTTAAGAAACAACATTTACACTAACTTTCTTAAATATAAAGGAGAATATGATGGTCTGTGGGGTTTCGAGGAACAAATTCTAAAGAAAAATACCCGTAAGGTTCTGAAACTGTTGTTTCTAAAAAGTAGGTATCAATTCATCTCGAAGAACCTCACAATTTACAGTGGGTACGTTGGTTACTTGTTTATCGATAGTAATTCCAAACTTGGGCCATCCTTTATTGCAAAATTAAGCGTTAGTGAAAAAAATTCTTATGGTTGTGAATATATTTTCGTCTCTTTTACGCATAAAAAATTCTGCACTTTTAATACTCGTACTGCAACAAGAAGAGTGATTCAACTCCAGAGAGTCTTCGGAGAGCAACTGACGAAACACTTCACGCTACACAGCTCTTGCTAACTCACTAATGTTGCAAGTTATGAAGATAAACATGACTCCTGTTATTTAATTATCAGACCTCGTGAGGGATAAACGTGCTGGATATTGTTTTTGTTAGCAGTATGAGCTCAGCTAAGGATAGAAATTTATAGAATACTTTGAACAAGCTTGTTTTTAAAAAGAAGAATAGTTTCTTGTTCTAAAAGATTTTTGTTTTGTGTCGTCGTCGGAGTTCGTGGTAGAGATTATACTTCATTAAACCTGAAGTTACTTTGTTTCTTCTATAAACCGAATATTCATGCTAGCGGTCGTGCGGTAGAAGGCTGCCGCTTGCTTGTTGGAATTGCCGGTTAGATTCCCACCGGTATCATGTATATCACTCTCTCGTATGTATTGTGTTGTGTTAGGTAACATTACCCGCGTAGTGCTTATCACCTGTCCAGAGGAGTCATACCGATTGTGGAGCGTCTGGGTGTGATCGTGAATCCTCGATGGTGAGGAGGTGCTGGCTCACTAGGGGCTGTTGTGCTATGAAAGAATGTAATAAAATCGATCGATTTTTATATCATATATGTTTAAATCCATCGTTTTAAATGGCTCCCTGGTATAGGATTTGGTTTCAAACCTAAATGATTTCTTGAACTATGTATGAAGGCCCAAAGGTCACTGGAGCAGATACTAATTTCCGAATATTTCAGTTTTCGCACAAAAATAATTATAATTGAGCACTACTAGGTAGCATTATACTGTATCCCTGACGTTGAAGCTGGAACTGCTTCTTTCTGAACAGTTAATTGGCTGTACATGAGAAGGCAGCACTCATTAATTTCCTGAAAAGGTAATCCCGCTAGATGATGTAAAGTTTCTACTTCAATGCTCCTTCGCATTTATCGGGAAATATACTTTCAAATTATTTATGAATTATTAGACGCCGATATTTGTTAATGATAACACTTCATTTTCGATTTGAGCGTCCTGTCATATAAAGATTATATTGAACTCAAAAGTCCAAAATCAGGTTCGAGGAATAAACACTGGCTTATGTTTGTTATATGGAATTTAATGATGGATAACAGGGCAAGATATAAGGACAGGCACAAAATACTGCACAACAGATTCATCTGTTGTAAAATATTAGTAGGTACACTGAAAGAACAAAGTTAAATTCACGTGACGCTAAGTCGGAAAATTTTTCTAAGAAAGGCTCATATTGTATGACTCTCAGAAACCAAGACGAATTTTTCATTGTGTAATTTTCTCCATTTCGCTGTCCATTTACCTTTCCCAGGTTACGTTAATAATGCCACGTAATAACAACCGCAGGGACATCACTCTTCCAGAAAACTTTCTTACCTCCTGCGTCAGATGAACGTGTGTGTGTGAAATGTACAAAATATCGCTCTCCTCTACTGCGGAAAATACCGGGACACGGTTAAAAAAATGCATTCGGTATTAAATCTGATTCGCACTTGATTTATGAGGTGGTTTGAGGTAGTGCGAAACATTACAAACTTAAGTTGATTTCGGAATAAGCTATATACGTATACAGCCCAACGAACCAAAGTATGGTTTCCAACTAACAGAAAACTTGTTTCTTGACCAACTGGCCAAGAAACGCCTTCTTCTTTACGGACACGAAAACGCAAATATAGTGTTACAAATCGTGCAAAAGACCCTTATTTTGAGTAGGTTCTATGAAGACTGCATTCTCACAATATGCCTTTAATATGGATTTTATTACTACCCACGTTCCTGCATCCATGCCTCCGAAGTGATCCAAATATTTGAATGAAGTTTTACTTAGTTTCGTCCTTTTCCAATTGTTGATATATTTATATTACTGTCCCAAGATTATAAAAAAATGAGGATCATAAAAATTAATGCATTCAATTCTGAACCTCTGAAAATTTAGTCTTTCAGTCGCTAAAATAATTTTGCGTACTGCTTTTTGTGAATGTGGAATTTGATCTCTCAACCCAGGGCAGTAATCTATAGTGAGGGACTTTGTTAACGGTATTGAGCAGCATTCTACATACATACATACATACATACATACATTCCATAGATTCCTGAGTCTGTCACAAGACAATAGGATGTGGAACATGTCATAAGTATACAAACATATAAAATCTTTACAGTGTTAGGATTTACACAGTCATATAAGTCAGTAATACATATCGTCTGTACAGCAAAAAAAGCATCCAGATTGTAAAATGAGTGTGCATATAAAACATTTTTAGGGCTACTTTAAACTGTGGTTTTTCGTTCTTAAGGCTTGTAATACTTTGTGGTAGGTTGTTAAAAATTCTGATTCCAGCGAAGAATGCGCCTTTCTGAAAATAGGACAGGTTAGCAACAGGTCTGTGTAGATGGCGGTTATTTCTTCTATTTTTGCTTTGTACTGACGAGTTAGTCTGAAAATTTTCCGATTTTGAATAAAAAACTAATCAATGAGTATATATATATATATATATATATTGGCTTGGGATTGTTAAAATCTCTAATTTTTAAAATAGCTTTCTACATGAAATTCTAGAGTGTGCACCCATCATAATTCTAATTATTCTCTTCTGCGAAGTGAAACTCTTCCTACTGTATGAGGAATTTTCCCAGAGAATTATTCCATAACTCGCAATAGAGTGAAAATAAGCAAAGTAAATTGATCTCAGAAAATCATTATTGCAGATATGATACATTTTTCTAACCATGTAACACGCTGAAATTTGCTTAAGAATCATTTGATCAATGTGGCTCTTCCAATTAATGTGACTGTCAATTTGAATTCCAAGAAATTTTAAATTTACTGCTGCTTATGACTAATGGTCAATGCACCACTTATTGTTACAAATTTCATTATATTTGTTTTTTCCAAGTTTAAAACTAACATTTTAGCTGCAAACCTTCCAATCATACGTGTTAAACTAAGTTTGCCGCCGTAAATAATTCTATAAAGATTCTGTTAGAGACTATAACACTAGAGTTATCAGCAAATTGTATTGGTTCTGCAATGGAATTTATTTGCAAAGGAAGGTCATTTATATGAACCAAAATTAGTAGAGATCCTAAAATTGACCCTTGGGCGACTCTGTGCTTCAGTATTCCCCAATCAGAAACTAAATTATGAGTTGAATTGGGTGATTTTATTTCTACCTACTCTTTTCTATTTGTTAGATAAACCTGAACCTATCTATAGTTATTCCTTGGATACAACAAAAATGCAACTTAGTTAACAGAATTTCGTGATTTACACAGTCAAAAGCCTTTGATAAGTCATAAAATATTCCCCCAACATACAACTTCTGGTTAGGAGATTTAAGTACACTGTCAGTTAGCCTAAATGCAGCATCTTCAGTAAACTTGCCCTTCTTAAAAGCGTACTGTTCTGGGGCCAGTACATTGTTAGTCTGCAAATTCTGGCTTAACATACTGTACATTGCTTTCTCAAATATTTTAGCGAAGGTTGGTAACAGTGAAATGGGCCTATAAATTGAAATGTTAAATTTGTCTCTCTTTTTTTTTTACTTTTACTACTGCAATTTTTAGACGATCAGGGAAAATACTTGTGTGTAATGAATAATGATAGATATAGTTTAATGTGATACTGATCAATAAAGCACACGATTTTATTACTTTTACTTTTTATTTCAACGTAACCTGAAGAGTTTTTCTTTTTGTTTGAGAGCACTTATTATGCTATTTATTTCTGCTTCAATAATTGGAATTATGTTTATAGTAGGGAGGTTTCCAGGAAATGAATCCATTAATAACGAAATAGCATCCCTTCTACGGACTTGTATTTGTTTAATTTCTCTTAAGCTGTTAAAAAATGTTACTGAAGTCATTTGTCAATGTTTTTTTGATCTTTTAGTTTTCCCATGTTCACAAGTGAAGAAGGGACTTGCTCAATTGATGCATTCTCATTCTTTATAATGTTCCATGTTTTTTGTTTTATTATTGGATTGTGCTACAAGTATCATAGAATTGCTCTTTTGCTTCTTTAATTACTTTTTTTAGAATTCTACAATACATTAAGTAATGAGCTTTTGCTTTTACATCATTGCTGTACTTAGTGAGGGTATATAGACTTCTCTTTTGTTTGCAAGATATCCTAATTCCTTGTGTGGTCCAAACATTTTTTTCTCTTGTATTTCTATAGTTAATTGGGAAACTAGTTTCAAGAATATGTACGAAGGTACTCAGGAATGAAATTAAACATGTTATTATTATCGTGTGTTTGATAAAGAGATTGCCATGTTTCTTGCTTTAGTAATGACTGGAAGTATGTGAGTATTTGTCTGTTTATTATTTTTGTCGTTCCCTCTTGCAAGAAGACTTCTTTTGTTGCTGCATATATATTATTGATGGTGAGTAACTGGTCATCATGGTCAGATAGGCCATTTATTAGAGGAGATTTTATGGTTGATCCCAATCTACTACTATCCACGAATATATTATTAATGGTTGTGCTGGATTTGTTTTGGGTTATAGTTGGGTTATAGTTGGGTTATAGTTGGGTTATAGTTGGGTTATAGTTGCAAAACCCACTGTTTGAGATATGTTATAAGCTGTTATTAAGGAAGATATATTTTTTTTCCGATTGTTCTCACGGAATAATCTATGTTTATGTCGCCACATTATAGAAATTCAGCTTTTGGTTTATACAAATATTTCAAAGTATCATCTAGTTTTTTTATGGAATCTATTAAAATCTCCTGTAGGAGCTCTGTAACACTTAAAACAGTTATCTTAGATGCTTCAGTTTCCAGTTCAACAGCACAAATTTCCAAATCCTTTTCTCTGCAGGTATGTGATATATCTATTTTTTTTAATATTCAGGTATTTGCGAACAAAGATACACACGCCTCCACTTTGTAGATTTTTACGTGAAAAACTAGATCCTAGTGTATACCCTGACGATATAAGGTGTAGCAGTCCATGTTCCTCCATGTGATGCTCGCTAAGACACAGTATATGGGCATTTATATTCTCCATTTCAAACGAATTTATTAGTTCTTCACTTTTGCTCCTTAGTCTCCTAATGTTTTGGTGAAAGATATGTAACGAATTAGATGAATCTAAGTTTTTTTTCATGGTTTATGAATTTCCAGTAATTAGTACCAATAAGTCTTAAGCGTCTCTGTGATTTTGTTTTTTATCCTAAAAAATGGAATGGCTCTAGCACGGATGATGACAGGAATACTGTTCACACCCGGTACATGACCCCCATCAGCGATAAGAAATATAAGCTTCTAAGAGAATCAGTAAGAAAGTTGATGTACACAGTGTAAAACTTTTTACCTTATTTAGCTTATAACAAAGGAATTCGTCGCTGCGCCGTTATCATCTATTTTTCTTCGCGAAGAAAAATCTTGTCGGCCAGAGACGTAACGAGGACTGCGAGTTGAAAACGTATGTGATGCGGTGGCTGATAACACAGGACACGGACTTCTATCAATAGGCAATAGAACAGCTCGTCCTACGATGTGACAAATAGCTACACTTTGGTATGAATGCTCTCGAAAACAGTAAGATACCAATTCGGTTAAATCTTAACTGTTATTATTAAAATTTGGAATAAAGGGTCCAAAAATTGTACAATGTAGCGGTAAATCCAGACGAGCAATGCTAGATGCAGACTTAAGAAACAAGCAGGAGTTAGACGGAGTGGATATTTTGAACTAAAGAATGTCAAGACAAAAGAGGAAATTAAGGAATAATGTTCATTAAACATTTTATCAGAGTTTGCCGTAGTTACGTCTCAAATATTGCCCACCTATAATTGACGAATCTTTTATTTTTTTCAGCAGCCCTACAACTGAATTTATTCCGATAACAAATAAAGATTAATAATTAATGTTCCATTTCCGTGCGTTAAAGGATTAATTACACTGACGTGGTGAACGAACAAATTCACACAGTTATAATACGTTTTAACATATGTACATTGTTAATCACCTACACGTTTCGGCCGCCTTTGCTGCGACCATCATCAGGGTGCTTTACAAGAATACTGATAAGATACAAACGAATTGCTTCTGTCTTTTAAGTAAGTAATTATTAGACAACTTACAGTTGAATATCTGCACACCGGATATCGGCAGGTGTCTTGCGCGCTGACGTCGAGGAAGCTGATTTATGTTTCGGTGCCAACGGTAAGGCCATGTATCCATGCTCGTGGAGCTTTCTCGAAACTGTGTTGAAATCCGAGTTCCGAAATATTTTTTTTGTTAACAATTATACGTTTGTAAGATTCTGAATCCCACTATGAAATTGAAAAAAAAAGTGTGTTCTGTTCGTTTATATTTCATCAGCATTCTTGTAGAGCACATTGATGATGGTCGCAGCAAAGGCGACCGAAACATGTATGTGATTAATAGTATGTATTAGAACATATCTGAACGGGCGTGCAGTTGTTAGTTTCGCCACGTAAGTGCAGAAAGTTTAATAAACGTGACACTGGAAATGGAAATAATATCTCATCTAAATGAGTTTCAAGAAAAGAAGTTGTTCTTGTCGATAGGCATCATATCAACTGTTCGTGCATGAATATTACAATAAGCCGACGGAAGGAACAAATCGCTGAGTAGGAATTGTAGGCTTGAGGGGGTTCATGACATAAAAAGCATAAATTGAGCATCGGATATCATAGGGCGTGTCGTAATACACTGTGCAGCATCTTCAGACAATAAACTGTTCAGGAAAAATGTCTAAGGCGTGTATCGTGGGACCGAAAAACGTTTTGTAAAGACTGTCATAAATAACGACACAATTCCACAGGTATCATCCTAAGCCACCGTAGTGTATAATAGCATAGCGTAGAAAGTTTAGAGATTTGTAAATACTTGGCAGAAAGCTACTTTAATTATTTTGTTGTAAAGACGAGACGAAAGAAGCAGGAGTGTTAATACGCATAACAAATTGAAACAGAAAAATATAACAAAGTTAAAGGCAATTAAACAGGAAAGGAAAATAAGGAAAGAAAATGAAGCTAAGGAATGAAATATTGGGCTCAAGCAATAATAATACGGAGAGTGGTACAAGTGAGTTGTTGTAAACAATGGATGTTCCTACAAATAGCCACTTACGTGCTTAAGAAATGTGCAGAAATTTCAATGCGCCCATAAGTTTTACTCAAGGCAGCTGATAGTTCCACCGTGTCTATAAATGAGAGTTTTTACATCACAGAATAGTCCATTATTTCGTTTTACATTAATATTTGTTGAGATTTTATGTAGTTCTTGGAATGTTATATAATTTTTATGACACAAAGTCAGTTTATAAATGCTCAGAGAATCGTAAAAAAGAGTTACATAGGAAAATATCCGATTGCTGCATTAGAATAAAGAATAAATAATTTATGCTATGTGTATATTTGATTTGGAGGTTATCAAAAGGCACTACCTTATTGTAACCAGTCTTAGGAGAGAATCTCATATCAGTAATGTTAAGAAACTGTGATTCAGAAACGTAAAACTTCTTTCCTCCATTAGTGTAATTATATAAATTTTTGTCAATCTCCAAATTCCTGTAATGCGTGATTTTCCCTCTCTAGGTTCCGTTCTCAGTGAATTTTATTTCCAATTGCCGAATTTAAAAAAGAAACAGAAATTTTTCAGATTTGACAGCGGCTTTCAAACGACACTAGTAAGATAACATACGTCAATTTTTTAAAGAAATTCGAGTTTATACAACACAAACCAACAAAATGCAAAATTTTATAAATTAATATTTACTTGAAATTAAACATCAATTTAGAAAATTTTGCATTTCGTCGGTTTGTGTTGTATTATTATATCACAATTCACGCTGCAAAACGTATAATAATAATAATTATTTACTGCAAATGGGTTGTCACCCGGTGGCAGTGGGTACTTTACATGTACACAAAATATGAAATTGGTTACTACTAAATTTAAGTCGGGAGGGCTACATGAGAAGCATGTAGTGGCAACTTTGGAATCTTGGGAACCATCTCAGCATTTGCTTTAGGCACATGAAAACCAAGAAAAACCTGTGTCGAAATGGCGGGTCGCAGGACCTTCCGATTACTGACTTCTAGCCAGCAGTCCGGCATCTAAAGTAAAAAACATCAATACACACATAGAGCATTGCTGCATCACTCCTGATGTAAAGAAAGTTTAATTTAAAACTGAACCCACATGGATGACATGATTAACGGCCTCATATATTTTTGCATAAATATATATGTTATAACCTACCGCACGTTGCAGTGAGTATTGGAAATATCCTTCTTCAAGTGGCAGACACGCTTGATTGTGTAGAAACTGATACACCGAGAAAGCATATTCTAATTTACTGTGACAGTTTTCTTAGCTTTTCTTCCGTCTCTAGGTTTCCACATTGAACATCGTCTCTCTGTTAGACTGTAACGCATACTCACAAACAAAACATGCTGAAGTTAGACTCGGCTTCACACGTGTGTTACACGCAGCATATTAAACAGAAACATGTTATTAAAGTAATTCCATGTAATCGTCGGCGTAGCGATAGTACTGGTTATATGTGTATCATGTTGCGACCGCTCCATTACGTGTGCAGTATCAGCAAATCCGATAGAAATTCACACAACATCTCATAACATATGCATTAGGTGTCAAGAACGTATGAGAATGCAGATTATTTACAAAATATAGCACAACGTGCGGCACGTCACATTTACTGTGTGCATGTGGGAAAACCTAAGGCTATCTACTTGCCCTGAATGCGATTTAACTCCTGGTAGGTTAAATTTGTGACCGCCTCTGTGGTCTAGTGGTCAGAGTTTCTGGCTACAGATAGAGAGGTCCCGGGTTCGATCCCCGGCGCTACCAGATTTTCTGAGTAGCAGTGGGTCTGGAACCGGATCCACTCAGCCTCATGAGCCTCGTGAGCTACTTGAATGAAAAAAGTAGCGGCTCCAAGTCTATAAAACAGAGATTAACGGCTGTGGGGACCCGTTGCGCTGACCACGTGACACGCCTCTATCCGCAAAAAGTTGACACTAACTTCGTCGACGGGCGGCGGCCGCTCTGTCGGTATAGTTCGCGTGCGGACTAAGGCCACGGAGTTAGTTAGTTAGGTTAAATTTGTGCAATGTTGAATTATGCACTTTTTACTTTATTTTAGGCATGAAATCAAGCACCAAACACTACTAATATAAACATTTAAATTACCACTGTTATCTTTGTCCTATGTATTTTACCCGTTTATTGCCATCATCAGGGAATAAATGTAATTGTAAACAAGAGTACTGCATGAAATGAAGTGAAATGCCAACTTGATGCAACTAGATAATTTTATTGATGTATTCTTAGCTCGACATGTTTCGGGTA
>Ga0136643_10005299_pt1 | contig 18126 bp, 6 predicted proteins | sample TergutLab28metaG_FD_96883 | JGI IMG/M metagenome (GOLD analysis project Ga0136643, IMG submission 96883) | Labiotermes labralis P1 segment gut microbial communities from Petit-Saut dam, French Guiana - Lab288 P1 (version 3) (version 3) | ecosystem: Host-associated > Arthropoda: Insects >...
GCAACACATCCTATCCGTTTGTCCAGCAACACATCCTATCCGTTTGTCCAGCAACACATCCTATCCGTTTGTCCAGCAACACATCCTATCCGTTTGTCCAGCAACACATCCTATCCGTTTGTTCAGCAACACATCCTATCCGTTTCATGAACTCCACTAACCCAACGACATACGAAATTCTATAAGCCAAAAAACACTTTGTAAATTGTTAAATCCATAATTTAAGTAGAGGTAGTAAATTTTTACGTATAAGGCAATTAAACATTTTATTATTCAACTAATGCACAATATATAACATGTAGATACAATTAGATTTATAAAATATTTAAAAGTGCTCCAAAATTAGTACCTTCACATACAGTGAACTACACACAAGCAGAACAGGTCAGAATATGCCGCCATAACACCGACCTTGTCCATGTCAACGGACAAGATAGAACCATTCTTGTAATTTTTAGCCAAGCACTGTAAAGGGCTCCCTGATGATGGATCCTCTGTGATCCGAAACATGTTGGAGCACCTTTAAATATTTTGTAATTTTAATTGTAGCTACATATTGTATATTGCGCATTAGTTGGGTAATAAAGTGTTTAATTATCATTGATGCACTTTGCAAATATGAAGATTATAAAGCATTTTTCTTGTGAAAGTAAATCAAAAATAAAAATTCAACAAAGATGCTAGTCTCTCGGTTCATTACCCGCCCTATCAACCGATACTTCGAACGAGCTCGGCGTTTTCATAGTCCGACAATAAATCCAAAAACTTTCATTACGGTCCTTCGAAAAGGCGGTAATTTTAGCCGTCGATATTATGTAACATCCGAGAAGCCTTTAATGTTTTTCTGTAGCGCTTGGACAGCCTCAGATATCTCAAGAATAAATATGCCAACAAGTGTAATAACTGTAAGTGGCGTTAATTATCTGCCTGCTTCAAAATGAGGGGAAAATGTCGAATGCTCCTTCGTGGAAAGGCTAACAAAGGCGACAGAAAATGAGAGTGGAAGATGGTTAACAATTGGACATGGAGTATCGAACGACTCACTGCAACCTACTTTCGGTCTATGTTGACAGGTCAAGAACGAAACCAAGCAAATCAGAAAATCAACACAGTATTGACTTATCCGGTCTTTGTCCTGTACGCTAAAACCATCTGCTGTCAAGCTTGTTTTATCCATTCTTATAACGAAAGCCAATGAGATACACTCTTTCTTATATTTATTTGATAAAGTACTCTACATATTTCGGATAGGTCTACTGTCCATCATCAGGAGTATCTCAACACTGTATAAACGCAATAGGTATTTGTTATGCTAGTTCTGTTGGCGTCTGCTAGCGTGATCCTGACCACGCTAGCAGACGCCAACAGAACTAACATGACAAGTACCTATTGCGTGAATACAGTGTTGAGATACTCCAGATGATGGACAGTGGATCTGCCCGAAATATGTAGAGTATTTTATCAAATAAATCTGAGAAATAGTACATCACGGTGCACGGTCCTCTGAATGTCAAACTGTTTTATCCTGTATGGGAATTACCATTTTTCTTACAAGTTCCACATGTGGTTTGTAAAACGCAGTGAAAAAAACTGTACCATAACAAGCCACTTATGCATTGTGATACACACAGAAAAGTTCACTACATTTAACCAAATTCTTCTCATATTCCAAGCGACATAGAAAGGGAAGGCATGAAAGAAAAATGATTAGAATTTATTCTCATGACAGTGCATACCCATGTGTAGAACGTCGCACTTCTTCTTCAGTCGTTTGTCAAACAATTACCCAATTGAAATTAAATGAATCATAAGAAGATCATACTACAAAAACAGGGCTGCCAATATACCGCCCGCCTGACCCTCGGTTGCTATCTGTCTGAAATTAGGGAAGGGCGCGAATACGCTCCTAGGCCTTCAACAGTGTCTTTTCCAACATTTGCACAATAATTACATACAAAATTATACAATCATACAGGAAGCCTCCGACTGGATTCGGCCTTTTCCGGGCATCTTAGAGAGGTATTAAAATATCTCGCTAAAGATGGTGACAGTTGCTGGGACAAGTGTGGAAAACCAAATAAAACGTCTAACTATTGTAGCCTGACACGTGCGATTTGAACTCGGGACTTCCGAATAGAAAGCAGTAATCCTAGCTACATGGACGGCCAGCTTCTTCCGAACTCTTTGTGAAGGGCATTTCTGATAAGGTTTGTTGGCAGTAAGGGCAAATTCCAGTACAAGCGGAAGTTCGTAGCGTAATATAATACAAAATTCAACCTTCCGCGTAGATTTTCACTATACAGCCTTCGAACAGAGTCGAAATTAAAACGTCTCTTCTCATTGTCAAAATGACAACACGTGGTGTGTGGCTGATAAACCAACACAAACGTCACTCAGGGGAGCTGCTGTCGCTGTAATCACCACGATTGTGTGCCTTTAATTTAAAAGCTTGTTGACGTATATTGCCTGTACGGACGGTTAAATCCATCTTCTCTTTCACACTTTTTTGTGGTCTATTTGACGACGTTGTCAGTATCTCGCACTGTACAGTGTCGAGTGGTAGAACGACTGGTAGATGAGAAACTGTGAAGACTGGGAATGATTGGTCGTGATCTGATCGACATTATCCTCGGATATGTGTGGAAGAACCGTGAAAACCCTCGGGAATCACTAGTTTTAATTATGTGTCACGGCCTGTATTCGAATCGGGAAACTCCCGAATAAAATTCTTGGAATATTACAGCTATACCAGCCTGTTCTGGCTCTTCTTAGATGTTTTTCTTCTTCTTCTGCATCTGCCACGGATGATATGCTCTGGCGTACATGCCTGTCTACTCATTACTGATCCCAGAACTAACAAACATTCACACATTTGGTAGGAATTCATAAACTACTGTCATCCCACTTCCACCTCCACAGAAAAGCGCGGACATATATATCCATGCTCCATACAGGATAAAAACACGTGATCGCTAATTTCGAACACACAAAAATTGAGTGGTCCCTCTACAGGCACGAATGCAAATATGGCCCTTAAGTTCTACAAATCACATACGGAAAGTCCCTAATAAATGATCATACACAGATTCGCCCAAACTTTCTTCCGATGTAAATCGTCATGATATCCGTGAAACACACAGACAACGATAACAAGCCTGATCTTTGTCTCTACCGTTTAGTGGCTTAGCTTAATGTTGCAACTATATAGTGTACCTGGGGGGGGGTTAAACAGAATTATGTTGTTGTCAGTTATAGATAGGTTAAAGTAAGCAATTATATAACTGCTGATTATTACGACACGATTCATTCTGCAAAAATGTAATTCTGCGCTCTATTTATTCGGACGAACCGATCAACACGTAGCAATGAAACATCATACATATCTAGACATATGCGTACATACGGCAGCTAATCATTTCTGACAATGCGAAGCAATGGCAGAACAGTTTCGAGAAATATTTACCATCAGTTAATTTAGAAACTTTAACCTTTCCGTCGGCAATCTAAAATTGTTGAAATAAAAATGTAAAACGTGTATTTGTACCTTTTGTTTTGTAGAGCTTTAAAATAGAGCCAGACGCCCGAAGGGAAGGATATAAAGAGCGAGTGAGAACAAAGCGCCGAGGAAAATATACGAATATAAGTGAGGAGATGGGGTAAATACTATTCCGAAAAATTTGTAGGGAAGAGTTCAACTGGGCACTAGGCGTAGCAGAGAGGCTAATATTAAAATGGATCTAAAATAATCTGTGTGTGAATGGATTTGATAACTATGTAAATACAGTTCAGTGACGAGTTCTTGTTACAGCAACATACTTTGGGGTTCTATAAAAAGTGGAATATTTTTTGGCCACCTGAACAAATCTCACGCTTTGAAGAAGAGCTTTCTTCCATGTAGCGAATTCATTACCTCTGTCTAAGATGATAAAGTGTTCGTACCAGACCTCGACGACTTTTCGAAATTTCTGTACAGACAGACACACATACACACACATAAATACACACACACGCACGCTCTCTCTCTGTCTCTCTCTAATTTAACGCACCGTAATCAGCATCTCCCGACGTGTACAGATAACATAAGTGGTGGGGCTCATAAGGCTTGGTGTTCTGCTCTTACTTCTATATTTCTGTTCCGTTCTACGCTGGATTTGAACCCGCTCATGTCTGCAGGCTGAAGACACCTGGTACGCTGCACGACATCTGTTATCACGTGCTATTCAGATCTGTGTGGCCTATCTTACCTGCCTTACACATGGTGACACAAAGAGCAGTCCGTCAGACCCAACCAGAATGTTATTGCTGGAAGTACCCTGATGGGCGTCCCGCTCCACCTTCACATATACACGTGTCTACTTTATGCTATGTATCCCCATGTGTTTCGTTAACATTATAGTGAATACTATGACCGTCCTCACAACTTTATTAAAGTTTAACTAATCATAGTATCACAATGAGAATGGCAATATAGTTCATCCATTCCGGTCATCATCAGTCCATGAGTTGTTACAAAACTGTAAATCTTAAAATACCTGAAAGTAGAGTTTACAGAAGTTATTGATGTACGACTGAAATCTCAGATAAAATATGTACTGCATCATCCACCACTAAAACCTTACCTTCTGTTGGAGTAGAGAACTGTAACATTTTATAGTATGTATTTCATCGACGTCTATATTTTATTCTATTTGTACAATGTACATGTCTGAGATCTCAATTCATACACCAATAACTTCCGTAAACTGAACATTTGGGAAATAACTATTTATATTTTTGTAACAACTTATGGCCTCATGATGACTGGTATTGTTGAAACGTGTTGCCATTCTTAACATGATAATGTAATTGGTTAAACCGTAATAACGTTGTGAGGACGGTCATAATAACTGTGTGTGTGTGTGTGTGTTTAGCTGAATATTAAATTCCTCACTTAGGGGTCTATGATTTTTTTTTTTTTTTTTAGTGGTTCAAAAAATTACAGAAAGGAAATAAGCTTAATTAGTTGAAAATTCATATGTACAAACCTGTTTAGAAAAATTAAAACAGTAATAACAATTGTTCATTGTCAATTACCTATACTTTATCCAAGGACTTTGGTGGGGGGGGGGCGTGTTCCATAATTCAATCTCTTAACTGGTATGTTTACAATTGCTAATTTATTCATATTTAAAATTACTCTTCGTCCTCAAATTCAAACCGCTGTGCTATTTTCTTCGGATCGTTTTCCCATTTACGTTTGATCTTGCGCAAAACTTTCCCTCAACTCCTTAATAAGAAAGGCTATTAGATGTGAAGACAAAAAGCTTCACGAGTTGTAATATTTGTTTCCGGTTACTGTGAGAGAATTATCTGAAGTCGGCCAAAATTTTTTAACCTACAATGTGTGACCATGCTTGTTAGGCTCTAATTACTAACAGAACACACTTTGGTTTACGGGTGTATAAGTATTCTACTGTAAACTATTTTCCTACATAAAGACCCGTCGGTCACGTGGCATTTCCAAGGAAAACAAGTTTAAAGGCACCAGACTGAAACCCCCCTCATTGCGTGCAAAATAATTCTAATGACTGAATGTCGTTTAAACTTCACAAAGCTTCCGCTTGACAAACAGCAAATAGCCGATTGTAACGGCCACCGTATTCAGAACATTTCAGGGAAGTCTTCCAATTTTACAGCAGCTGGTAAACGCGTCTTTGACGTCGAGTGTTGTGAATAGGAATGCGTCGCCTTAATTTCTTATGATCTCTTTTTACACGAATAAAAACGTATAACATTTAACATAGAGTGCGATGCCATCAACGCAATAATTAGTAAGCTGGACAAATTTACTCCTACAATTAACGATATTAAACCAACAAAACGCACAAACTCGTATCTTAGATATTTATGTCACAAAATCAACTGAATATCCCTACAGGTTGCAGTCCGCATTGGACCGTCATCAGAGAAACAACTCAAAGAACACAACATCAAAACAAATTAGTCACTTCCGTACAAAACTGACGTCGTGTAAAATAGTCAAATGGGTACAACGAATACATTTATTTGTATGGTTGTTGTATAGATGTGATGCATCTTGATATAGAGTATGTAGGTTATTTCCAAGAAAGTGTGTGTCAAGATCCATTACATTTATTTAACACCTCTACAAAGAAATGTCTACATTTTAACTATTTGGCTCATTTACACTACATCAGCTATGTACAAAAGCGACTGATTTGATTTTGTGCTGTTTTACTTTGGTTTGATTCCCTGATGCTAGTCCCTTGTGGACTGAAACATGTAAGAATATTCAGTGTGATATTGTGACATAAATATCTAAGAACCGAGTCTGTGAATTTTGGTTGTTTAAAGCCGTGCATTAGTTACAAGTAATGCACGGAATTAACAACATAAAGATTACCTTTACGCCAGAGTCAGAGCAAGAATTAACACAGGTGGTAGAGGTTCAAGCAGGCAGCATGTTCCGTAACACTACCTAACGTGGAAGAACAGTAGAGTCTTGAAAATATAACCAAGATGTACGTCCCTGTTCCCTCATAATACTGCTGCGAACCGTCAGCCATATTCACCGCTGTGTGCAGCACGTATAAAGAGGAAAGTACAGTTTTTACGGACATAAACCCTTACTCCCTAATCTGCTAGATATTCTTCTGTTCCCAGGCCATGATCCATCTTCTGGAATGAAAGTTGTATTTTTTTCAGAACGACTTTTCTGTACGTGACGAAATTTTCGAGTGAGAGAGGGATTTGTGTACAAGCAGCAAGCAAAGAGGTCCGTCCTTTTCTCTGGTCGCATACCAATATAACAAATAGTGTTCGTCCGTAATCCCTGGAGTTTAATACCTTAAACTCCATTAGTTACCATATGTGCTTACAGGTTTGGGAGTAAGATCCTGGGCAAATACAGTGTGCTTGTTTCATATGTACCCACAACAAACAGCCACTGTTTTCTAACACGGCCCTCGCAGATAGTTCCTTCAAACAGATTCGCGCTAGGTTCCTCTAAGACAAGAAATTGATATTTATGTTTAATGTACGAGTAGATTCATTTTAGTCCTCAAAGGTCTGGCTTTATTTTCACGAGAGTAACACAACGCAGACAAACTGCACTGTAAAATTTAGTGTCCCACTATGACGTATGGCGATTGTTGAATGACAAGTGTGCAGCAACCCAAATTTTAAAGGGTAGAGTTAGTTATTATGGGTTTGAGGGAACTCTGGACAGAGAGTTACTTTACGTCGCTCTTGTCCCGAAACGGCAATAAAGTGCGGATGTCCGGACTATTCTGTTTACCAGGTGGCTTGTTCCTCCACCTCCCCTCCCAGTTCCCCCGCAACAGAACTTCCGGTTAAGCTTTCCGCGGTGCTATAGGAACATCTGTGTCGCCGGCACTCGGTGACCAAACCTGCTGAAGCAATACGAGCGCTTGCAAGCAGTTAGGAAATGACACGAGCGCTTGCAAGCAGTTAGGGAATAACAAACTTGAATATTTAATAGACTTGGTCAGAAACGTCACCTTAGCGTATAGCACGCATAAGCCATAATAAATATCCACTAATCGCAGTAGTAGAAAAATACGAACCAGTAGTGAGCTCTTGTGAACAGAAATCATGAAGGTCAGGAATACATAATAACGGGATATTTCTTCGCCTTCTCAGCGACTATTTTTTTTTCTTGTGGCGCTGCGGCCTGACGCGGGCCATGACCTCCTCATTCATGAGGTTTCTAGATCACACACAACGACGCAGCATAGTCGGTAGGACTCCCCTGGACGAGTGATCAGCTCGTCGCAGAGACCTCTACCTGACAACACACAACACTCACAACAGACAGACAGACAGACATGTCCCCGGCGGGATTCGAACCCACGATCTCAGCAGACGAGCGGCTGCAGACCTACGCCTTAGACCGCGCGGCCACTGGGACCGGCCGGCGACTATTAGCTTATCAAAATAATTCCACTTGTTGGAGCGTAATTTGCAGTCAGGTGGATATTCACGGTTTCAGGTCTCAGCTGCGAAGTAAATGAAACCTGCGCTCTTCTGGGCTATTACGTAGCGAGTAGTAGTAGTAATTCCTTTCCGACGTTTCGGAACCGATAGGTTTTGCCGAAACGTAGGCAAGGAATTACCACTACTCGCTGCGTAATAGCCCAGAACAGCGAAGTTCTCAGGCGGATGTTTCTTACACAGATATTGTTTTCAATGTGTGTTATGAAAACCTGACGCACGATAACCGTTTCTGGGCCATGGTTTAAACGGGGTACTTTGGAATGCAAGACACGAGCTGCGTCAGTTACAACCCTTCGGTAAGCGATAATCTAAAGCACTTTATGCCCGCCTACACCAGGTGTCCATCACGTGACCCCGTTTCGCTCGCTTCAGAGGGCAGAATTTCAGGTCTGTTGAACATGGCGGCTGGCACTCCTGCACGTCCCATCGTGCCTGTTTCAGGGAAAATCGAACAAAGTTGCCATAGTCGTGGAAAAGTGTAAAACAGGTTAGCGACTAACAATTTCGATTCTCAGAAGTTATTCCCATGATAACACATATCATAAAGGGTCGGTATCTGTATCCCTGCATAGCTAAATAGCCCGGAAGTATATGTCAGTCACGGTCAATGTGGCTACTGCCGCAAAGCTTCACGGGAATGAAACAATATTACAGGGGTGACCAGAGAGACAAACTTCGCTGTCGCACTGTAGGAGGCAACGCACAGAACAGCCACACATTCACGTTATCAAGCATTTCATTTTTCTTATTCTACAGCTTCTCTATTCTTTTCATCCATCTACAACAAGTCAGTTTAAGTTGGCTATTTTTTCCATTTCTTTCGAAGAATTGAATAAAATATCGTTCATGTTCGTCCTCGAGCGCCTGTAAATTACTTTAATATTATTTTACATGCACTAGTGAAGTGGGCAAAACATATATGGTTCGCGAACCGCTTTGTAGTCACTCCTGAAACACTGGCTTTCCTGTAGAAGCAGCAGGTAGGTGACTAGGTGGAAGTACCAACAAGTATTCCAATTCTCAGCACTATTATTTCCATTTTGAATACACTAAGTCTATTTTATTTACTTACTTTCGCTCTATGTAACTGTACTTTCAAAGGCTAAGGCTATAAAAAGTTCAGTGCTAAGTATGATAAATGAAGTGGAGGGGATGTAGAAAGAAGTAGTTATAAAAATCTCTAGATGGGGTAAAAATATATTAAAAATGTCCGGCAGATCCAAACACCGGCTAGAAGTTTGTACTAGGGTCTTTCTAACACAAAGCCAAATTTCTACCTACGCGATAGCAGAGTTCCATAGCTCATAATATACAGGATGATCCAAAAAGATGGACTCAATTGAACAGTAATAGACGTACGAAATTGAGTCCATATTTTTAAATCACCCTGTATGATAATATAAGAGTTCCGCTTATTTTCTTTTCTACTAACAGCAGTTAAAGCGACGCCGAGGTTTTGCCGGAATTACCTTATATTTTTCATTAATTGAATTAGTGTAATGTAGTATGTGTTATATCTTCTGTGTAAAGCGTTGGCTACCACAGGCACATCGTGATACTGGCAAGTGAAACATTTACTTGCATTACCTGTAACTTCTAATGTCACATGTTTGCAAAAGACGTAAGAAGTTTTATAATGTTATGAAATAAAAAGTTTAACCGTCTTAATTCCGAGTAAGATAATCCTGCACGTGTTCAACGCCCGTAATCTTGAGACTAGACTTCGACAGTATTCTTCTAAAGCATGATGTAGATCGTGAACTGCACTCTTGTAAGTTACCATGCAACAAGAAGTGGTAATTCGTTACCGACATTTTGGTACCGATAAGTTCTTGACCCTCGAAGATAGGACCGTTATGCTTTCCCGAAACGTCGGTAATGAATTACCTCTACTCGGTGCGCAATAACTAAGTAACTCCGTGGATAGGAGTCCTTACTGAGAAGTTAACAATTCCTTGGTCGGTCAAGAAATTTCACGCATTTTATGGAAACAAATTTCATTACCGCATTCACAAGCACCCGCCATATGTCATCCTGAGCCAGATCAATCCAGCCTGCCATCCCACTTCTATTGTGTAACTTCAGTGACCAAACTAAACAGCGTCGACGTACCCTAATAAAACATCCAGTAGTAAATTTACTGAAAGTCTCCTCTTTAACTCCGGTTCATTATATGCAGACAGACGAAAGGAAAGACAGGTATGTCGCAGCATCGCAACTTCGCCAAACAGTAATCACTCACAAAGGTACAATTTTGACTTTGCGTGTTTTTATTCGTTTCTCCCACAATACGTCACATCCAGCCAGCGTTAAAATCGACTGGCCAAAGCCACGTATTATGACCAGTACACCGACATGAATGCGCCTGTAGAATTTTCTACGCTGTACATATTTATCACAAAATCCGTCGACGTCCTGTCCTGTTCTGTCCCGTCCTGCCGTACAGGCAGTGGCGCCGAAATGTATGACACCCTCTAAGTTGTTTATTCGTACATTTTAACATCCATCTTCTTCATTCACTCTACAGCATAAAGATGATCCAACTGCGACCATATTGAATTTGAGATTTTTTTTCAATATGCAGTTTTCTTGGTTTCCAACACATGAAATATCCAACATTTTTGTGTGCGTCTCGGTTGCAATTTCCGTGTATTTTGCATATTTTTTTGGTGCCAGGTTGTATTTCCCGAAATATGATACGATGTATCAGGCAGGATATCGCGCTGCGATGTGTTCGTGGACTTACGATATGAAGCCAAACACATTCAACTTCGCGTTATATATATAGAAAAGTTTCGTATTAAATTCTCACTAGGGGGCTAAAGCGTTACGTGGTGAAGATTTCATCTCTTACTTTCCTCCGCGAAGATGCATTTGGTTGCTACAACACAATGATGGTACGTACTTATATACGGAGTTTCACGAGACTTGTTGCAGTGTGTAATACAGAATACATAATTTATACTACTCTGTGTGACGTAGTAATAACATGTGCATTCCTTTCCAAGATTTTGCACAGCCGGTACAATTAGAATATTTATATATGTAATTTAAATAATTAATTACACAATTACATAGTAGACTATACAACAGTCACAAACTATCAAATGATTCTTGACGCAAACTACACCCATCTGCAGTGCTGACTGCCCTGTGATAATACAAAATGCCGTCAACATACAAGTTCCACTGTAAATGCTGTGCTGACACAAGACTCCTCGCCTACGTCACTGCTGTGTTTCGCCCAAGTTGACTTAAAAAAACTTCTCACATATTACTTCAATTTATCAACCAACTAATGCAAATATAATTTCACAAAAAAAAAACACTTTTAAAACACTTTAAAACACTCCGACATTTTTCGATCTTGTCAGATCATCATCTGGAAGTTTAGTTCCTTACAAAATTATATTATAGTATTCACAATTCAATTGACATTTGCAAACGATGTGTTGTGGCAGCATATCGTGTTGTGTAGGAATGTGTTGTGTGCGTCTTATGCTGAGTAATGAGAGACTTCTCACATAGTTTCCGTGCACAAGTTCCTGACCTTGACCAATATTTTAAAAGATTTTATAAATATAGGAGACTCATAAAAACCAAAGCAAATGTGGTTTATTTGCTACGAGAAACAATAAGTCTTCTTATGAGGAAAATAATCTTTTTTTTTAATGCATGGCTGTTACTTGAGTTTTCTTAAAAAGGGGGGACCCCAAAGCTCGTATAGTTGGCCACCCCTGTAATATAATAATCTCTCATCCTATTACACATTTTCCCTCCAAATTAACCTATTTTTGGCAGTCACTAAATCACTGGACATTAGTGATACACAAAACGGTTACAATAATTAGATGCGATGGTTCTCTTCTACTGCTTACTGCTTCATGATGCGGGAAGGTTGTAATATTTATAAATATAACGACCTGGTTTGTAGTGATAATAAGGGGCTATTCGTGAATATTACACTTTATGTAACTTTATTGTGTTACCTACTCACGCTTATTCCATTTTAGTCTAAATTAATTATTTCTGTCTATTTTTGCTATTCCATGAGGGCAACAACACTTTGCAAAGAGGAACGTTGCCCTCAGTCTGCATTAGATGCCTTGGTACTGCTTGGAGTATGGTATGGGGCAGCAGCATGCAACCCCACAACGGTAGGTAGAAATACATATTCATATATTCTCATAATAAATGTGCAGTTTCTGTGACTCGTGACAGTGCATTGGCATATAACGATACGCGAATATGCGGAAAGGAAGACGCTATAAAGACTAATCTATTAAATAATAATAAACATATTAACCTAGGTCATAATGAAATGAAGAATTTACTTAGCACGTAAGTGAAAATTTATTGTCGAGTCTCCTTATCTGAAGAAGCTGACGTTCCTACTTCAAAGAAAACAAAAAGTCCTCTGCATTACGAATTACAGCAGTTTATGTTACACAGGGATGTAATCGGTGTGGATTCTCAGAGCACATGAAACCCACAAACACTATGCATATATGAACAGCACAGGTTTGAAAGTTCGACCGAAACAGGATGTAGACCTAGTTACTGGCATTTCATATACATGATAGTTCATAGAAAAACCTAAGCTCATTGGTAGATATCTGACTGCTTCAACCGTTGGCTTGATACTCATACAATTAGCCCTCTTAATTTTAAGTGTTATTTGCTTTAGAGCTGAGTATGGTAATATGGTAGTATGCTGTAAGTAGCCGGTAAGGGACTGGAAGGAAATAAGTGTGATCCGTTTTAATTCTATCCTGATCAGATGTAACGGAGGGAAACGCCAACTATAATATTGAAAAATGGCGGCCAAACAGGTGGGATATATCATAATGTGGGTCAAATGTATAGCAGAACTGCCAGTCTCACACTTTGGGTATTTATTCAAAACGACTGAACTACACTTCAGGTTGCAAATCAATCGCTTCAAAATACTTTGAATATTAACTGTGAAGTTTCAAATAATGAGATGTGGTCGGTGTTCCTTTTATTTATTTATTTATTTATTTATGGTCTATTTAACGATTATTTCAACAGCTCAGTCTACGTGACAGCGTCGACACATAAAGTTATTCATAATTATTTAATTAGAAAGTATATGGAAGAAGATGAATTGGTCGACCTTGAAGTCCTACCCGCCATTCCCAGCGACATGTCTTGAGCGACTGAGATATATCACGAAACTTTCAGGCAGGAAAAGCTGTCCAGAGTCAATACATGATAGCATGAAGTCCAAATTACGAAGCTGGAAAGATGTTGAGAGTTTAGGCCCTTTGTTCTTGGAAAATAAATTAGGCATATCGTCCGCAAATAAAACTGCTGAGAACAGTGTTCTGGGATATGACAGGGCGTTGACTGTTTATTAGATACTGACATTCTGGAATAAATTGCTCCCACCTTCTTCAGGGTAGTTTAAAATCATAACCATGAAAACGGAGGCAGTAAGCTGTGCCGAAACTAATTACCACCAACATGTCATGTCCCAGAAGACCATAATCTTCATCAGTAACTGTACGACAACTGCGAATCGCGTAGAAACCTACTGGTTGAAAGCTAATTTTGTGAAGGTGTACACTTTCTTTTCAATATTTACAAATATGTCGGAAACTACTGTTTTCCAGTTGGACATTTCCATTCCTGACTTTCAAATATCATTATCCCTCTAAGCACATTCCTTTAGAAACATGTCGTTGCTTGAATCTGGAACTCCGATCAGGTTAGAAGACCCATCTCCATCTCCCTCTGCCCTTAATGTGAAGCCTTGCACGTACAAATGAAAATAACCTCCTGGCTGACAATTTCTCGTATTTTCGCCCGCTGTTCTTAAATGGGGTGTAATATTTTCTGCGCAAAACATGGGATTGTAAGACGCACGGTCCCTTTCTCGCTTACCAGCCACTGTCTATTTCTAACAAGACAGTTTCTGAATCAACCTAATTCAGGAGTCTTGTTTTGTACCTTTCAAAAAAAATCGCAGTCAACCTTTAGAAGACTCTTACCTCACTACAACACCACATTTATTCCAACTCCTGTTTTATAACGGCAGCGTATAACCAACAAGATGCAGCGTTTCACAATTTATTTCTGTAAAACTCTGTACATATTTCAGACGGGTTTCCCTTCCATCATCAGGAGCTCAAAATTGCACATACAGCGTCAGGTATTTTTCAGACCAAAAAAGCTACCTGCTGCTAACATGGCCAGGTAGCAGTATGGTCTGACAAATACCTGACGCTGTATGGGCAGTTTTGAGCTCCTGATGATGGAGGGGAAAACCGCCTGAAACATGTAGAGCGTTTTGCAGGAATAAATAAATCCTGAAACGTTGCCTCTTGTTGGTTATGCTGCGAATATACGTAGGCTATTCGGAAGGTAAGTACCGTCTGCGCATATCTCTCGCGCATCCTCGAGACTGTCACTTTGCGCATGTACAGTGACTTCCTCTATCAATTGAGAAGATACAGAAGCCATTTCGTGAAATTTGTATTATGTTTATGTTTGTTCCTGTGCGTTAAACATGTTTAAGACGATTGAAGGAGCCGCCGACTGTGAAATACGGTCTGTAATTCGTGTTTTGAACGCTAGGGATGTGCTACCAAGTGAGATTCATCACCAGATCTGCCAAGTGTATGATGACAATGCGATGAGTGATGGCATGGTTAGGAAATGGGTTTGGATGTTCAATGAAGGACGAGAGAACGTGCATGATGAAGCGCGAAGTGGGCGTTCGTCTTTGGTGAATGATGATTTGGTGCGTAAGGTCAACGAAAGAGTGCGTGGCGACAGACGTTTCACAATTTCTGATATGTCCCTGCACTTTCCTCAGATTTCAAGGACTCTACTCTATGACATTATCAGTAATGGCTAAAATCGCAGGCGGCCGCATTCTATGAGGAGGGTATACAAAAACTTGTGCCCCGCTACGATAAGTGTCTCAATAATGACGGCGAATATGTGGAAAAATAGTTTGAAGAATGTAAAATCTGATAACAATAAAATGTTTTACGAAACCTCACTCGATTTTTTTACATTGAAACGGTACTTACTTTCTGAATAAGCCTCGTATTAGCGATGCAAGGACATAAAAATGTTAACTCGTGTTTCATACAACAGAGATAGTTTACCTACAACATACATTACATGATAATTAATTCAGTATTATTCTGAAAGATGAATGTGAGAATGACGTAGAAACAAGCAACTAATTGCCGTTTAAAGTGATCTAATATAAAAGCATTTTCCTGGAGGAGAACTTCGAAGAGTTTCAGGGCAGCCGGTATGAAGACAGATATTAAAGTGTTTTATAATCAATGGTGACATTAATTGAAGAATGAAGCATACGAATTTATAATTTTGCTTCCTTTTTACAGCGTGAAACTTGGTCTTTCACCCAGAAAGAAGAAGAAGGTCGATGTACGGTATTTGATAAGCAAAACCCTCTACAGAGTACCTGGACGGAAAAGCCATAAGTAACTGAAGACTGGGCACAAGTGCATAATGAGGAATTTTATTATTTTTAACCCAAATCTTAAACAATTTTTGGCTAAAGAAGGGACACTAAGAGAAGCATTTCTACGAGTACTTCTGTATTTCCTGCTCAACTTCACTCCGCAAATCCTCCATATTCGTATTCTTTCACCTATCATTGACGTTACATAATCGAAGCAATTGATAGCGTCTTTCAACACAGCAATATCTTTCTCCCTACTCCGGAATTAGACTGCTTTAATTATCACATAAAAGAGGATGAGCTGGACAAGTGCGTGCAGTACATACGGGGAGATGTCATAAATGCGCAAAACACTTTGTTCGAAGAATCTGAAAGGAAGAAACCTGTTGGAAGAATTTTGTGTGCATGTATAATATTAAAAATAATCTTAAATAAATATGGTTGGTTGGTGTGGACTGAATGTTCCTAGCTCAGGACAGAAAAAAGGGACCGGATAGATAGTTTCACAATTAATGCACTTTTCCTCCATACTGTTTAACACGTCAAAAGATGTTATGTTTTGCTGACCGTGCATCGCTGTATATTTATCTTAGTAATTAACCAACTTGATGCACAAAATTGTTGTTCTACAATAAGTTTACTTCATGCCTCTACTTGTTTCGAGCACCATTTGCTCATCATCAGGAGGTCAAAATTGTATTATACAACCTCTGGTGTCATCACACCTATAGTTGTGATGACACCAGATGCTGTATAATACAAATTTGACCTCCTCGAAAATGTAGAGACATGAAGTAAACTTATTGTAAAACAAAAATTTTTGCATCAAGTTGGTTAATTACTAAAATAAATAAACTTCAAAAGATGTAACTTTAGAGTTGTTACTCAATAGAACTAAACGTTTGTACATTTGTGTAACATAGGCGATGCCTCCAGGTAGTATCATAAGAGAGCACTACATTAAATAACGCAAAGATGCCGACTTCGACGCACTCTAAATTAAACAATAACACGTCTTGTGTTTTATGCCCAAGATGGTACACCACACACCAAAACTTCATGCTACACATCTACAAGGCTGTGTGCAAGTTATTTATCTTGCCGGATACAGAGCAGACTGCTGTCGTCAGTCCACAGAGCATCACTAATTACCAACAGCCAGAGCATGTACTTTTTCTTAATGTTTTTTATCACTATTATATAGCAATTCCCTAAATCACCAACTTTTCTGAGAACATTGTAGTTATACATAGTGCAATGACTGCATTCATTTCACGCGTTTGTAAGCTAATGCTTTTTCCTAATAGATTAGTCGAATACTGTCTTTCTACTGAATTAAATAATTTAAATTTTTTAAGACATTTTCATTTGGAACGTAACGTAAAGAATAAACCAAGATTCTTAAAACTTCTGCTGTATTGAGAAAGATAAAGTCACAGTACCTCCCTGATACATAAAAAGTTTTATTTCTTAAAAATATTCACAGCACCAAAACACTTTCAGACTAGAATACAACAAATGCGAAGTGAAATCAGGATAATGGAACAGTAACATAGACACATACAAAAAAGGCTTCCACTGTATGAGTTTAGAACTCTTTTCACAACACACCAAGTGAAAGGAAAAAAAAAACGTAATGAGAGGAAATTCCACTGCAACTGCTACACGAATTGTGGATTCATCTGATACTAAGAGCTTGACAAGTAAAGAAGCAAGTATCTCAAATTATCTATGTCCTCTTTGTCTCTCTACACTCAATACGAAGGCTTGAATTGGTTTCTATGGATATCTTCAGCATATCTGACGGCAAACCGATCGACGAAAATAAAAATAATTCGAACAAATATTTTAAAGAATGGTTAAAACATTTTGTGCCCATTACATGTTTTCCTTAAAGCTTTATTGTTATTGAGTTCATAACAAACAATGGAACTGAAGCGTCTGAATTACTACCCCCTGCTTATATTTTTACTAAATTTGCTGCTGTTTTACGATGTATAAAAAGGGTTATCCATTAAGAATTTATTTGTCCAAGACAATCAACTGTACGAAAATTCACAACAAATTGTCCATCAATGAAATCCAATCAACTGGCTGAACAGTTCAATTCGTTATCATATGCATAAGTTTTCTCACATGAAATTTTCATAAATATGCCTTTAAGTGAATACAGCTGTTCTTTAATTTCTTGATACTGCTATAAATCTTTTTTTCCTGGTTGTGGTCGTCAGGATCGTAACAATGCAGAGAAAGGCAGATTATTCGTCATCTGCTTCAATAGAAATAAATTTGTCACTAAAAGTAAATGCATTTTAACATGTTTTATTGGAGATAATTATGTTATTATTTTCGAGTTTTAAACACACGGATATGGTGCGTTTTCATATTGCTGAATTATTCCTTACGTGGCTTGCATTTAAAACAGACCCTTGAACGTTCCAAACAAAACCTAGGACTCTCTGTTAATTTCGCATTCAAAATAAAATATCGGGTACACATTTAATTCCAAATAACAGCAAACCCCCCCCCCCCCCCCCCCACCACCCCAAAATAAAAAAAACCATCTTTTTCCCTTAACACAAACCCAAGTTAAAACAAATTTTTTCCTATTTTTTACCAAAATTTGCGCACCCACACAGAGAAAA
>Ga0136643_10005300_pt1 | contig 18126 bp, 5 predicted proteins | sample TergutLab28metaG_FD_96883 | JGI IMG/M metagenome (GOLD analysis project Ga0136643, IMG submission 96883) | Labiotermes labralis P1 segment gut microbial communities from Petit-Saut dam, French Guiana - Lab288 P1 (version 3) (version 3) | ecosystem: Host-associated > Arthropoda: Insects >...
CATTGAAACCATCACCGCTGACATGCTACAAACAGTTTGGAATGAACTCGATTATCGTGTTGATGTTTGTAGAATCACAAAGGGTGCACATATAGAGCACCTGTAAGTTATGTAACAAAAACTTGGAGTGTTGTTCTATTAAATAAAAAATAATATACTCCTATCTCAAGTGTACTGTGTATGACAAGTTGTTAAAACACCGACAATCATTTCGAATAACCCTGTATACCAGTTTTAGTGTAGTTTCACACCACTGGGGCAAGAATTAAGATAATATTTGTTTATTTACTACAACCCTTGTTATTTTTCAGAATTCCATGTCTACCTACATTTAGAAAATTTGTTCGTGGAATTAATGTTTGTAATGAATAATGAAATTCAGTTGTAGTTCTGTGGTTGGACCCAGGATAGTGCAGTTGGTGTACTGACTAGGCTATGGTCTGGAGGATCCAGGGTTCAAATCGTGGCAGAGGCAAGAAATTTGGGGGCTGTTTTCCTGGGATGAAGCGGCCGGGGCTTGAGGCTGTCAACTCACCTCCATATCTTGCTGAGGTTAAGAATGAGTGGAGCTGTAGCTCCCCTCACTCTATATGCCTTCATAATGTGCACACAGACAACTTTATTTATTTTTTTTTAGTTCTGTAGTTTGAAACTGTCAACTACGGAATAAAAATTGTGGATGTAGCATTGAACTTTGAAATTAATTTCATGTTCTGAAGACCTTGTATGCTATGTACAGGTAACAGAACTTGTTATTTCCCAGCTCTTCTCATAAGGACTAAAAATGAATATTTGTATGATATTACATAATGAGGAGCTTCAGAATTGGAACACATATTCTGATGTAAGTAGAATGACAAAATCGAAGTTACAATCATTACAATATGCGGCACACATGGGGGAAAGACCTTGGGACTCCTAAGAACAGATGGAAGTACACCGTACATGTTATGAGGAAATGAAAAAACTGGATTGTTCGAGGATGGAGAAGGATTGAACTAATGCAGGATGTGTGTGATGGTAGGCTTTGGTGATCACACTGAATTTATACATGTCTGCTGCTACATAAGGAAATTTTTTGATGAGGTGTAGTGGTAAAAAATGAGTCATGGAGTCAGGGCATTTAATATGATCTCACATGATTATATTAAAACCGAGACACCTACCTTATGTTCCTCTAGACCAGAAGGTTGTCCCCTGTTGCCTTCTAGGTTAGATGGTATGGGGATGTTTTTGTCCAGATTCATATTGCTTGTCCTTGTGTGTTGACTTCTTCCATTCTGAAGTGATTGGTTAGCCAGGTCTTGATCCAGATATCTCCTGTCTTTGGGGCTTCCTCGTTCTGAAAGTCTCCCATTTTTATGTGCTGGTCTTGGTGTCACTTGTTCAAGCTCCATGTTGCTACTCCTCAGATGACTTCCTTCCTGATGGAGAGCTCTGGAACTTTCTTTGTGTACATCTGTATTGCTACCTCTATATTCCGTGTATCGAGAGGTCAGGGGATCTACCTCTTCATCCTCATCTACACTGCCTTTCACTTTCTCATCTTTCTTCTTGTTCCTTTTCACTGACTTCTCATTACGTGTAAACAGCTGCCTCACCTTAGCTATTGCCGAACTGTGTTTCTTTTTTGTAACTTTTGTGTCTGCACTTCTATGTCCCTTTTCATCATTTCCTTTTTCTTTTTCATATGTTTTTCTGTATTCTTCTTCAGGCTGTTTCCCATATTCATCTGCTCTCCTGGATTTCTCATAATCCTCGTCATCTGACAACAAAGGCTGTATGCTTTTCTCTGGTCTTGTTTTTGAAACTTGTGTATAGATATTCTTTGAATTGCTGGAGTCTTCCTTATTCATTGGAACCCAGTGGCGAATGAGTACGGTGGATGATGGGATGGCTTCATTGTGTTTCTGTTCTTGAACAAGTTTTGTGGAAGTAAATGTGTTAGTTGATTTTGTTTTATGATGGTCATTTATGTTACTATAATTGTTTGAACTTCTTTGATGGTGAAGGTTCTCATCAATTCCTGTATCATCATCATCATCATCATCATCACTGATGTGATCGTAGGAATCATTACGAAACTCAGCTTTCTTCACATTTTGCTTGTAGTGGTTGTTTATAGATAATTTATTATCATGGACTTGTAGTTCATTATAGTTTCTATTGTTTTTTGAGGAATCTTTCGTACGATAATCAACCTCAATGCCTGAGTCTGCAAACAGATCTTTCTTTCCATAACTATCAACTTCTGTTTTGGTAGTAGTAGTTTCAAAATATCGGCTGCTTTTTAAGCCATAGTTTTTGTCACTTTCATGTCTTTCTTGCTCCTGAATTGTTGGATTTCTGTCGTAGTCAAGCTGTGAATTGAGAAAATCATGGCGGCTATTAAAAGAAACATCTGTTGCATATTTTCGATTCATTTCATTCCTTATGTCTAGATGACCTCTGTAACCTACATCTGAACGTTTGTTAGATACAAACCGGTCCTTCATTTGGCTCTCAATTCTGGATTCAAGCCTATCTCGTCTAGAACTGAGATCATTGCTATCTATACCACGAGATAAGAGGTCCTTTCTGTGCCCATCAGTCTCGTTGAGAGGAATAATCCGAGCGTCAGAATAGAACTCTGATTTGTAGTTTCCGTTCTCTGTGTAATTACCCATGAGGTTCTGTCGCACACCATCCTTTGGTTTCCCGTTGAGATTATGATAGAAGCGATCATCATACCTGTCTCCACTGTTGTAGTTCTCTGACATGAAGTCTTTCTTCTTGCTATCCATTCCATCAGCTCTTCCTCTTGCAGAAGGGTCAATGCTGTAATTTTCACTTTGATATCTAGATTCATGTACACTGTATTCCTTCCTTACATTATTCCCACTGTAATCAGTTCTAATTTCTCTTCTTGAAGAATTTTGAATGGAACCTCTCTCTTCTTCACCATTTTTGATTTGCCTTTCCACAAACCTTTCTGTTGATGTGTAACTGTTCCCACCACCATAACTGTCCATCACACCTTTCCTATTAGAACTATTTCCTTCATCCTTGTAGCCCATCAGCTTGTGTCTGTAGCTGCTATGCTCCATGGTGAGACCCAGTCCCTCGTCTTCATCGGATGCTTGATCTGCGACTTTCACCCTTACCTTTTGTTGTTGATAAGGTGATGATTCTTTAGGCAGTGACTGAGAAGGAAATGAGTCGTGTACCTGCTGGAAGTGTGTTTTTTCCATCTGTCGTGCATTAATTTTAGGTTGAATGGGTTCTTCCAATTGTGTCTGTGTTATAGGGAGAACCTTGGTATGCACTGTCTGTTTGCTGACTGCTCCACCACTACCTCCTCCGCTGACCACAACTTCTGCGTAGATCACCTGTCCATCGACTGCGGTGGGTGCCCTCGTTGCAGCAGCTGGTCTGCCATCGAGTGGGCTGGTTTGTGTGGGTTCCACTGTAGGCGTACTGGACCTGTATTGGTGTGTTGTAGGCTTTGTATATGAAAAAGGCAGGTTATTATTGTGTTGGCGGTGCTCAGGGGTGATTAAACCTGGAGCAGAATTTATAACACGTGGAGGGCCACGGGTCTGGTTGAAGTCTTGACTGAGACGTTTCACCATGGCATCTACTGTATGACCTCTTGTCAAAGGAGGTTTCTGTGTGGGCAGCTGACTGCTGTGCAACATTTTGCTGTCCTTATTGCTGGTGTCAATTTCCTCAAGATCGTGTGTGCTGTTGGGTGTATGGAAGTAATCGTCACGTGGGAGAACTTCAATGATTGGTGAAAGCTGTTTTTTCTTATGCCCTTCACCATGCAGGTGATAATTTTTTTCCTCCGCAGCAATCTGAGATGTTGATTCAGAATCACTGTAACTTTTCTTTAAAATGTTCTTCCTGGGTCGAGGTGGAGATCTGTCAGAATAATCACTGTGTATTACTGGGGTTTTGTTTTTGTTCTTATTCTGCTTTGCTGTGAGACGATCAAGTGACAGAAACACACCTGATATTTTGTTCTTAAAATTGTTTTTGGAATATTTTCTATTGCCGGCATCACTCACGCTTCTTTGCAGGCTTATCCTATGTTTCTTGGTTCTTTCAAAGGAGGATGAAGAATTCTCATCCAGATCATTCAGACTTGAAGAATTCTTTCTGCTGTAACTGAAACTGTCTGAGTCTTGGACTGCTGATGCATGTTTCTTTTTCTTGGCCGCAGTACGATCCAGTGATGCCAATACAGATGCCACAATATTCTTTCCCCCACTTCTCTTTATTGATTTTCTATCTAATGATGATGTTGGTGACTGTCTGTGTAAATTTTGTTCGGCAGTCTTGGATGATCTTTTGTTACTCTTTACAATAGTTCTCTCAACAGAGGATGAAGGCGATTCTTCCCCCAAACTGTGGCTACCTTTATTGCGATGAATATTCTTGCTTTTTTGTCGAAGGGGAGGGAGAGTGCTAAATTTCCTATTCGAATTTACTGCATTTTTATTTTCTTTTTGGGGTTGATCAAAGAGTGTTTGGCTAGAACACACAACACTGTCGGCTTGTGCCAGAACACGTTTGGCTTCCTTGGCTAGCTGTCGTCTTGACAGACGAGTAGGACGTTCCCGGCGTACCGGCAAGGGCACCAGATGACCCTCCCCATCACCGGCAAGGGCCCCAATAATTCTCGGAGCACCAGGAGTACCTAAACAGACAGGACCTACTGACACAGGTCTGTAACCACATTTAATTCCAAGATTGCATAACCACCAGATTTGTGATTTTTATATATTCATACCAAGTATCTAATTACAGAGCATGAGAAGTAAAAGATAATTTCTTAATTTCCTTAATGTGGTTGCACCTAGTAATTTAATCTCTTAATTATGTAGACATGCAGAAACACGCAGACTAGTAACTAACTTATATGTGCTTGGGCAATGTTTGAAAACTGCAGTCTGTCTCTTATCAGTGTGTCCTGATACACTCAGACCAGTTAAATTAAATATATTTCCTAGATCGTTGGCATGAGTGTGGCAGGAGGTATGTAATTGTGCTGTGTTTTTCATAATCACCTATGACTTGGTAAAGAGTTTAGATATAAACGGTAGGAATAGGAATCTCCATTATTAACCAAATCCTAACTCAGAGTTACGCTATAGCAATTCATTAATGCCTTAAATTTTTTAAGTGGTGTGTCATTAGGAGGGGTGATATTTCTCATTTTCCCTGTTACATGCATCCGTATGTATACTGGCCTGCAGGAAATATCTAAATCAATGCTGAATTCAGGTCTAGGGTTAGTGTTTGTTTACTTAATTAATTCTTCACTTACCTATTCGCTTGACATGAACGTCACGATTAAATGAGACACGAGGCCGTGATGAGTCGGAGCGTTGAGAGTCGGAGCGGCTCACATCCGGCATCCCACCTCACACCATGTCACAACCATGAGTCCTGTACATACAGAACAAAGTGCTAATGTGTCTGTTTTGCTTGTGTCGTTTATAACAGTTACACTGAATTAATTAATTACCATCACATTTGTTAGTAATTCTAATGCTGCTATTACTCTGATGAAACAAAGAAGGGATGTCCAGTATATGTAGCTAAGTAGGGGAAGTGGGGTGGAGAAATACTCAGTTGAGGGCAAAGATACATTTGGTAGAAAAATTTCTTCGAAAACAGTCACTTGGTAAACCAAGGACATGAGAGAATAATGTGAAAATGCATACTGGGGAAATAATTTTGAGAGTGTAGACTGGACTGAACCAAATCAGAATCACACTATGCAAAGTCTGTTTGATATTAGGAATTTTGTGACATTATGTTAGAGTCAGTTCATATCTTTGGGTGTTCGCAAAGACGGAATGCCAATGTTTGCTTTAAAAATAATTACTTATATTCTTAAATTTTGCATGCACTTCTCAGTTTCCTTGAAACTGGTGCAAGCAATATAACAAAATTAAAAAATGTTACCTGTCCTTATATGAAGATATTTACCTGAAAACTTGAGAGTTTGAAAGTGCAGTTCAGCAAAGGAACATGTTCTGCCTTCATGGGACAACTTGTCCAAACCATAAGAACATAGAAATAGCATGTAAGATATCTTCACAGAATAATCCCCACCCCCCATTATTTGCCCTCTGAATTTTGAAAATGAACATTTGACTATCTTTTGTAAAACCACTGTCCTCATGACCATGCTGTGGTTCTGGCAGTCTTTACTGGCCATTCACCACATACACCTAGGTATGATGGTGGACAAAGTGGGAGTGGGACATGTTTTCCTCTTTATATATCGGTTTTCCATTATCAGTATCATTTCACCACTGCTCCAAATTCATTGATCTATCACTGATGTCATATAACCTTCACAGTTTACATCATCATTAAATAACACACTTACTGTAAAACCGTTGCACTCATTGGCATTATGAATAAACTTGTGTCCAAAGTTTGAATGAAGGGGAGTTGTAAGTTTAAAAAACATTAAAAGTTATTTTCTTTTAATAGTGATTATAAGATATATAAAAAATGGTAATCTGGAAATTTTCCTTTGGGTTCAAATGTTCTAAAGAGAAGAAACTATTGTACTGATCTTAAAAAGGTGTCTTTTTCTAGAACACTGTTGTCATAAGTTGCGCAATGTCGCCATCCTGTTGTCTGCCATTCGCAACTATGATTGCGTGTCTTCTTAATTGTATGTCTTATTTACTGTAGTGATGCAATGTGATCACAGCTCACTAAAACATCAGTCCTATATTTTCCAAAGAGGTGAAGAGTGTTGTTTGTCCATATATGTCTCTTCTAACTCCTGCCTCATTATCAGACGACAGCAATGTCCATTATCATATACTTCTGGTATTGCAACATGCAGGTTATTGAACTCTACATTGGATGTCAGCATTTAAATGACCAGCAGCTGCTTTATTTGGACATATCCATGTTATGAAATCTGAATGTGTAATATTATGCAATGTATATGTAATATTTCAGAATTTTTCACTTACTAATCTTTCAAATGTTCTGTTGCTCACATTTACTACAGCAGTCAATAATTCAAAATATAAATTTATTTTCTCTAAACATGAAATTTTTCTGCGGTTGAGATGTATTTTAATGTTCACACATATTTCGTATTCTTGTAGATATGTTTGCATATACAGGTGTCATCCTTTTGCAGATTTTATTGCACATGTGAGGTTTGAGGTTCTCACAGTGGTTTCATTGAAAATTCAAATTTTCTGGGTCGTCGTGGTGTGTTGTTGGGTGAGCGGTCTTGACCCAGGAGCTGAGGACACTTCTATAGTTTGAAATGTCGGGAACTAGTCATCCAAACACGTGGCATCACATTCAAGAAAATGTGAATCTTCATTACGCATATTTCACTATGGCATGCTTCGTGTTTTTCCAAATGTACATAAAAAGTTAGTACCAAAATCTCTAAAAACTATCATTCAAAATGTGTGTTACTGCTGTTAATTGCGGTGTCAGGATTATATTGGATGTCATCTTTTGTTGAAATTGCATTACATAGCATACATATACGAGTTTGAGAATAAGCAGTCTCTGAATTCATATCAAACTTTGTGAAATTTCTTAAAAATGGTTTGTTTGTTGTAATATCTCTGACACTGAATGGCAACGTACCTTTATAAGTGTATTTTTAAAATATGAAGGAACAACTTTTCGGTATCTTGTCAACTAATTAACTTTGACTAATTAACTATGACTCTGTGCAGCAGAATAGCTGTGCCAAAACTTGTGTCTGTAATAAATAAACACCAGAAAGAGTGAGTACTATGCAGAATTGCAAAGAACACTTTGTACAAGATGGTTGTAGTCAAATTACTTTTCTCTGTGTCTTTTTTTTTTTTTTTGACTGCTCAGGACGGGGAGTATTTAATAAAATATGGCTGCAATTACAAGAAAGAACTATGACTTATGTTAAATTTAAAATTTTATTTTGTCAGTTTCTTAACAATTGCCACCATTTTCTGTAAGTCTGCAAGGCTTTTATTGTTGAAGTGACCCACGTGACACACATCTGCCTCTTATTCAGAAGGTCTGTGGATTTAATCCTTGAACACATAATCCTAAATAATTTATGTCCCTTATTCTCTCTGAAAATCCGATACAGTAGCTCAGAATGAAATGCGACTTATTCCTGCCTTATTTATCGTGTATTGATAATTTTAAACCAAAATTTCGATTTTGTCATCAACAATCAAGGCACTATCTCCAAGTAACAACATTTAACTACCTCTGTGCTAGCATTTCAGGAAAAATTAATTTTATTATGTTTTATTTTATGATTCAGTGCTAACCTATAAATTCAGTATGTGGGATGCTATAGTCGCTTTTGGGAATCATTTGCCATTTGAACTTCGTCACCCCATGTTTAAAATAAAATTACAATAGCTCTGGGACCAACCAGTTAGGCATTTGTTGTTTTGTTTTGCCTGAGGAAGGGGGCAAAGTCTGATCCTGGAATATCACATTTTAACTTCAGTTCTAAGAACATGGGTAAAGTCCAAACAATGGAGAATTCCAAATGTGATATACCTCTGTCAGAATCCTATAAAACTGTGTATATGTTTGGTTTGAAACATCGGGATGCAGAATAGGTTTACAGACAAAAAAGTGAAATGCAAGAACACCAGTTTTAAAACTTTGTGTCTTATTGGTGTCATGCAGTGTTAATATAGGTCATTGGGTTTCCATGCCAAATATTGTTCAGATAGTGGTCTGCTGGATTGGACACTGTGGAGGTTGTCTGTGACATTTCACAGGTACACCAGTGACATTTCACAAACATATCAGTGTCTGCCTACAAACCTACACAGTCTAGCAGAAAAGTGTTAATTGGAGTTGGAATTCATTGGTATTTGTATAATTTATTTTCCAGAGTAACTTCTACTCACCCATGGTGAGTAGAAAAACATATATATTTTTTAATTTACATTGTATTTTCTGACATACATGTACATGTATTTGTCAATGAATAGTGCCCAAAAATGGCTGCATGTTACTCTCTCCAGACATCTCAAGGTTGGGGGGGAAGTAGAAAAGGGTGGTTGAGCAGTTGGCTTAAAGTCTGTTCATTACCCTTAGTGCAGCAGCATGAGCTGCGAGCTTTTATAACATGTGCCAGTCATGATTTCAGTTTCTGTTTGCTCTTTGATGTCACAGTTTAGCTTGTTGCAGCTAACAGCCTTACAAGGTGAGCACAAGGAGCTGACAGACCTCGGCTAGAATTGTGTGTCTTGAAACATGCTTCTTTCAACCATGTGTGAGTCAAAAAAGGAAAGATAAAAAAATGAAGACCTCAAGTGAAAATAAAAAAACAATGTTTTGTACAGAGAGATGTGACTGTACTATTTTGTGTAGGATGTTAGGTAGGCATCAGAACACAAACTGGATTGGCAAGTCCAACTTAAGTAACATAAAAAGCAGGTACAGTATATTTATTGTTACGAGACATTGCAAAACACACTGTTCGTGGAACAGACAGGGCTAGAGACAGTAAGGTGTGTCTAGTATAGATTATTGTAACACTATACCTTCTTGCCTCTATTATTGTATGCACTTTTGAAGAATGTGTGATTGATGATGCATGTGACTAGAAATTCCCACACAACGAAATTCCATGTGTCACAGGTCGGTGCTGAACTGCTCTGCATAGTGAGGATCTACACTTCCCGCCCCCCTCCCGGCCACATGCTCATACATTCTCCAGTATTGGTTAAAGAGAGAAGTAAGAAATGTTACAGGCAAGATGACTAATGGCCTAAATGTCATAGGGTCTTCTTGAGGCAGCTAAAGAACCTGAAGTTTCATCACCCAGTTCACAAAATCCCACCAGCAGGCCATACTTTGTATCTCTTCAATCTATTGCACTTGTTAGTAATAAATTGCTCCAGGCATAAATTTCATGCTTTCCTGTAAAGATGTAAACACAGATATTATTTCCCCTTCACATTTAAGCACAAAATTTATAATGCTTATTGTATCCCTGATACAGCTTACATGTCCAGCACATATTATGCTTCTTTTTCCAGTAACCCTAATAATATTAGGCGAAGAGTTCAAATGATAAAGCTCCATGTCAGGCAGTTTTCTGTGTTGTGTTGTTACTTTCTTCTCTTGGCTTTTCCAGAGAAGTCAGGTGTTCTGTGTTGTGCAAATCACAGCAGCCATTACTGAATTCCACAAATAAAGAATATTTGTACTGTACACGTGTGTAAAGTACAGCGCAAGCCACTTTACTGTTACAGAGGCTTCGACTCTCCTTCTCAGAACACCTCTAGCACAACCCACCATTAGATCCTATCACAAACCGGAATGACAGTATTTACAGTTGTGTTTGCTTTTATATTATATCACTACTTATATTGTGGTGAAAATCATACAAATTGCTTGAAAATTGAACCAGCCCTGTGGTAAGGAATGTAATTAGGATTTTTCAATAGAAAGCAGTTCTTTGCACAAAGTGATGTGAACATGATTAACTGTACCTTGAAGTTTGTCACACATTTTCTGTCACCAGAAGTTGTTTGGAACAGTGTTGTTTTTGTGCTATGGTAACTTATGAACTGTGTCTGGCCTTTCAAGGTCTCTGGTTTGTACAGCAACCTGATTTACTTATACTCAGATTGCCTAGTTGTTGACCTTGGTAAATAAATGATTGTTCCAGTTTAATGTTTGCTGCATTCAACTATGTTCTTTGTTGTGTGTAATGAAGTAACTATTATAGTAAATGAGTTTCTCCACATAGTTAAATTATGGGCATATTAATTAATTAGTTGAAAGGCATAGAAAGGAATGAAAAAGTTTCATGTGCAATATGTTAAGTATTTATGAAGCTTTCTTACATGAAGAGCATTGTGTACATCTGTCTGCCAAATCACATGTTTGTGTAATATCCAAGCTTGATATAAATTTTCATTAAATTTAGTATTGGTGATCTATACTGTAAGTTGTCAGGTACATTTAATTACATTGACTTTGAGTCTCAGAGCTTGGATCTCCATAGTCTGACGTGACTGGTGGATAATCAGATGTTTCTGCCTGACAGGGTCAAAGATTTTTGGGATGCTGTAAAAGTATCCTCTGTGTGTGTGTGTGTGTGTGTGTGTGTGTGTGTGTGTGTGTGAGTGTGTGTTTGTGTGTAAGTGTGCGTGTGAGAGTGTGTATGTGTGTGTGTGTGCATGTGTGTGTGGGGCATGTGTGAGTGTGTGCACGTGCGCACGAGTGTGTGAGTGTGTGTGTGTGTGAGTGAGAGTGTGTATGTATGAGTGTGTGTGCATGCATGTGAGTAAGCGAGTGAGTGTGTGTGTGTTTGTGTGAGTGTGTGTGTGTATCCCAAAGATGTTTAATGTTTGCGTGATTTCAGGCTTCCACCGCGATGTGGAGGAGATCTGCATTCTTCTGGGATATTATGCCATGTACAGTGATAATTCTATACCGATGTTTCCGGAAAACCTATCGGTACCGTCCTCAATCTAGACCCCTGAAAGTGGGACTGATAGGTTGTATTGAAAAGTCAGGAAGGAATTACCACTCTGTGCTGCATAAAATCACAGAAGAATGCAGATCCTACTTTTAATGCTTATGTGTGGCTTATTTATTAGTACCAATAAGGGATTTACAAATAAATTCGCAAAAAGGGAATTTAAGAACTCTTTTTTGTTGATACTCCTCTTCGCCTTCAATACATAACATCCCAGATTGCATAAATATTTAATAATCTGAAAACATTCTCTACTCAACTTGACCAATATTTTGGACATTGTCCATCATCTTTGTGTATCAGAACCACAACTCTCCATAGACCAACTTTGCCTCTGTCTTTACGGTCACTGGCCCAGTGATAGTGACAGCCTCTTTCTAACAGACACCACACAGTAGGGCCCACGTCTTTTCCCACCTGAAGACAGTTCCAGTCTTCACAGTGCAATGCTTTTAGTGAACCTAAACAATGGACAGTGTCTGAAACTTTAGGCATGTTCTTTACAATATGCCATTGCCAGAATTCTTTAGAGTGGTTTGAAAACTCTCCCTTTCACTGGCTCGGTGACTTGTAGTAATGTGTGCTACCGAAAAGTGAATGATGCTTGTGTTTATGGCATCTTTGAGGTGGAGCATGTTGCATGTACCCTTCTGACAAGCTGTCTTCCACCTTTTGTTTCTTTGTCCTTTGCTAACCTCTGCTGCTTCTCTCAGTTGTGTCAACTGCATTGTTTGTGGATTACTCTTATGTCTTCATTCCTAAGCCAACAAAATGTACAGTCACCATTTTTCATTGTTACTGTGTACATCAGTGGAATGAAGGTTTCCAACACCTTCAATTAGCACAGTGCCTCCTGTTTACATGTCTGTTCGCTAGCTGGAAGTGTCTGTTTTGCGCCTCAAGGCCAACATAATTTGGTGCTTGTGTATTTATTTCTTGGGTTATGACACTATAATGATGGTTGACAACTTTGTCTACCCCTATTTACAGGCCACTGTGAAGTTATAGACAGTTGAATAACTTACATCTTTGTCCTGACTGCCGCCTGACACTTGAAATGAATTCAGTAGACTGGATTTTCTGTACCTGTTAAAGAAGATCATCAGTGGCATAGATAACTCTTCCCACACCCCCCTTCCCCTGCGAGTCAGTGATCAGGGTCTCTCTATAATTATTAGGGAATTATTAGCGAAATTACTTCTGGATCTCTCAGAATACTGCCTTATGTGAGATGAATGGAATCCAGTCTGAAATAACCCATGAAAAAATTTAGTATTCTGTATGTCTAAGGGGCTCCGTTTCGATGGGCCGCCCCGTGCAGCAGTGTCTGTTGGGGTCTTATCTACATAACTGAAGGCAGCAATAAATACTTGATCTAAGATTGCTGAATTTGTGAAATATGAAATGATAATACCGTATATGTAGTTGTGTGCCAGCGAAAGATTTGAGTATTACAATAAGAAACTTATGAAAACATTTTCAGCATTTCACAGAACTGGAGCATAAGCTCTGTTACCACGAGGTGTATTGTGTTTAGTTCGACTGAAACACTGCTGCTGTCATTTCATGGTACAAAGATATTTTGCTACGTAGTCTCACCAGTCACAGCAACCAGTACACTTATGCTTCAGTACTGTAACTCTGTCATTAACAAGCTGAAACACACACAATGACACCAAGTGGGGTTCAAAGCTCCCATCAAAAAACACATCTGTTTCTCAGTATGAAGATGACAGCAGTGGGTGACATGTTTCTTTGTGTGCCTGCCCACTGGCTGAACTGTGGTCAGTGCGATGGCATATTGCTTTCACCTTATTTTGCCATTGGACAGTTTTCAGAGAGACCCTGATAGTGCAGTTGGTGTAGTGACTAGACTGTGGAGTGGACAACCGAGGATTCATGGTTCTATTCCCGGTAGGGGTAAGAGATTTTTCTCTCCTCCAAAATGAACAGACCAGTTCTGGAAACCACCTAACCTTCAACTCAGTAGGTGCCAGATGCTATTTCACTGGAACATAAAGCTAACCACTTCCATCTAGTGCTGGGTTTAAGAATGACTGGATCCATGCCGCTTACCTCCATGTTTCATGGCATGTACAGGGAGCAGGTTGAAGCAGTTGTGCTTCAGCCTGCTACACGGATACCACCCCAACCCAGCCACACCAAAACTCCCAACACACATCGAAACAAGAACATACGACCTATGTGGTGATGCAATAGAAAAGTCGTAGGCTGCTGATGATGGATGTATTAATGTCCGAAACATGTTGAGCATAGAAGAAGTGAAATAAAACATAATAACTAGTGATATCAAGTTGGTCTCTTATTCTTCAACTTCAAATTGTATGCTAATGGAATAGCAACAACTTCTGTAACTAGGCGAGTAACATCTGTCACAATGCGTGTAATGTGTCATGGCTTAGTGTTACAAACAGGAGCTACATACTGGTTATGTTTCTTGTTGCTAGAATATGCTTGTATGAAAACTGGCACTTACAAAAGAATTATGGACATATTTGTCAAGCTTGTCATGGTTGCTGTTATGTGTATGCATAATTATGTTATTTCATATCTGGGATGGCATAGTTGGTATTGTGTCTAGACTATTACGGGCTGGATGATCCAGGGTTTGACTCCTCGCAGGGGCAAGAAATTTTTCTTTTCTCATAAATGCCCAGACCAGCTCTGTGGGACCCAGCCTCTTATACATTGGGTACCAGGGACATTAAGCTGCCTGCTCACCTCCATCTAGTGCCAAGGTTGAGAATGAGGGGAGCTATACCTACACTTCCCCTGTATGCCTTCATGGCCTGTATAGGGACAACTTTACCGTGCCTTTTATTTAATTATTTCAGTCATTCAGTTATTTTATTTTGCTGTGCTGTTTTTTGCAGTGATGCAGTACTGAATGTGATGTGATAGTAATATTATGAACTGACAGGTCTCTGGTAGTAAATGGTTTCAACCTATGTAATGGCAGTGTGATTACTATGCCTGTATTATTAAGAAATTTAATCTTGTATTATGGCATGTATTCAGCACAGGTAAACCTTACAATCAGGCTCTGAGGTCTGTGCCAATGATTTTACCCCAGTTTCTGCAAATTACATGTCACATATGCTCTTATTGTGTTCAGATTCTCAGGAAACTCTACTGTAATAAACTAGATGATAAAGGGGCATTTTGTTTTGTTTTATGTATGAAAAGTAATGCCCTGTGCCAGTGTTATGACAGACAGGCAGGCAAGCAGGCATGCAGGAATCCATACTCAGCACGTGACTTGGCAAGGTCTTCCAGCACAGCTCTGCCCCACCTTGCCCAAGCAGCCTTTATGTTATCAGCTTTATTCGTATCACAAACATGAGGTTCTAGGCATGCCAGGGAGGACAAACTTCTATTTACATTCACCTCCACAGTGTAATTGCCCTCTTGATGATGCTTGCTTCTAAGAATTGCACTACCAAAAATTACTGTATTATGGTGTGGGATGCCCTGTAGTCTGGTATGCATTTACTGACGTTTCTTGTGCGGATTTACTGGTGTTCAGGAACGCCAATAAATTTATACCAGACTGCACGGCGTCACACAAAAGACACGGCAGTTTTACAAGAACCACCATGAGAAGCTCAACTTCACGTTCCCTGCCGTGCATCCCAGTCAGAGCCCCGGGAACCAACTGAGCAGGAGGTCCTGTGGGCTCCGGAGCTGGTCTGGTCATTTTCGAGAAGAGATTTTTTCAAATATTGTGACCATGTCTATAAACAGCAAAGTTAGTCACATACGGACTTCTATACACCCACTATTACCCTAGGTAGCCTGGATGGCCTGCTTAGTGTAGTGACTACTTTACATGCTGGACAACTAAGGAACTGTGGTTTGAATCCTGGCAGTGGAAAAATTTGTATCTCTTCTACATAGCATACACATTGCTCTGGGGCCCACCCATTGGGTACTTGGGGCTCTTTCAAGAAGCAAAGTGGCCGGGGCATGAAGCTGATCATTCACCCCCATCTAACAACACAGCTACTTTTGGATTATCCTTTTTTACTGCATCTTGGTCGAATCCCGGTGGGGACGAGATTTTCCTCCCATCCAGACCAGCCCTGGGGCCCACCCAGCCTCCTGTACAATGGGTACTGGGTCTTTTCCGGGGTAAAGTGTGGCCGGAGCGTGCTGCTGACCACTCACCACCTTCCAGTGCTGCAGTCATGGAAGAGTAGAGCTATACCTCTACCCAACCTCTGGGCCACACCGGGCCTGTAATGGGATCACTTTACCTTTACTTTACCTAACTGCACCTTGGTGGCATGTCCCTACAAACAGCAAATGCATGAGACACGCTGCGCAGTACTTCGTACTTAAATGAGTCGTACCAAACATATATTGCTTCTATAAAATAATATGTTCATTTATAATGACATTTTTTGATACTTCTAAAACTTTTCTTTGTGTTTGTACATACAGAACTTCAGTAAAATACACAGAAATGTTGGAAGCCACAGCACACGTGTGATTCTGCACTCAGACTTGCATATACAATAATGGAACTAAACAAATGTCTAATAAAGGTACATTTGTAGCACAGGAGGCTAATCCTCCTTCGTGACCTTTGTGCATAAGGCAAGGAAACTTACAGTAAAGGCAAGGTCGAGACCAGAGAATTACATGTAATGGGCAAATGGAACTGCTGGTCTTACACACAATGTTATAATAACATAAAATTTCACACAAGTGGGCAATTTGGTTACATTTCAAAGTACGCGCGCATGTGTTGTGTGTGTGTGTGTGGGGGGGGGGGACATCTCTGCTGCATTTTATTGTCATAATAGTTTCCACAGAAATTCATATAATTGTGATGTGTGGTTATTGCATCCTTGGATGGAGGCATCATTAAAAACAGTTACATTGCTTCTAATTGAATGGTTTGTATTTGACTCATCTAAAGCTTTTGTAGAATGCCACAGGGATGTCAATGCATATCTGTCTTTGCTGTTAGCAGATTAGAAGGAGTGAAATTGTGTTGTCAACCGACACAAGTGGTATATGAACGGAGTAAACAACTTTTATTTTTAAAAATAACAGACTGATATGGACAGCATTACATGTGGCTGCAGATACCCTCTCGAGCAGCATTATCATGGCAACTCTTAGCAGTGTCACCCTTATCCACACAGTGAATACAAGGTGTCAAAGTTCTCCCTGACCACGCCATGAAGGCTTATAGGGGGAGTAGAGGTATAGCTCTTCTTATTCTTAATATTTTCACTAGATGGAGGTGAGTGGTTGACTTCACGCTCCGGTCGCTTTACCCTCTAGAAGGAACGCTGTATCAGTTGAATAGGGGGCTTAGTGGGCTCCAGAGTCGCCTTGGATGTTCTGGATGAGAGATAAATCTGTTACCTGTGCCGGAACTGGAACGCTTGATCCTTCCAGGCCGTAGCATAGCCGCTGTGAGTATTTGGGGTGGTTTAATTATGATATGAGTGGGAATATAAAGCCTCTTATAATCTCTGGCAAAATATCAGGATCTTAGGATGGATAATAACACCTGATATTATTGTAATATTAAATAATACGCGATTTATGTTTATTATTTGTACGTGCGTGTAGGCCGTATGTGTGCGTGTTGCTTATGTTTGTTTGTGAATAGTATTGAACAATAAATTTGGGCTGGGTAGCTCAGTTGGTATAGCGACTGAGCTGCGGGCTGGATCTTCCGAGATCGAATCCCGGTGGGGACGAGATTTTCCGCCCATCCAGGCCGGCCCTGGGGCCCACCTAGCCTCCTGTAAAATGGGTACCGGGTCTTTCCCCGGGGGTAAAGTGCGGCCGGGGCATGCTGCTGACCACTCACCCCCTTCTAGTGCCGCGGTCATGGAAGAGTAGAGCTATACCTCTACCCACCCTCTGGGCTACACCGGGCTTGTAACGGGATCACTTTACCGTTTACCTTTATTAAACAATAAATAATAATTTTGGTTTCAAACTTTCGCCGTGTTTTGAATGTTGTATGTTTTCTTCTGGGTAATTCCCCGGCGCCTGAATTTTATATGCCGGGGAATTACTCAGAAGAAAGCACACAACAATAAATAAAAAATGAACGGATAACCGGCCACGGCCATTAATTATACTAATACTAATACTAATTCTAATACTACTACTACTACTACTGCTACTAATTGTAAATACAGGTAAAGTGATCCGGTTACAGGCTCGGTGTGGCCCAGAGGGTGGGTAGAGGTATAGCTCTACTCTTCCATGACAGCGGCACTGGTAAGGGGTGAGTGGTCAGCAGCACGGCCCGGCCGCACTTTACCCCCGGGAAAGACCCGGCACCCATTGTACAGGAGGCTGGGTGGGCCCCAGGGCCGGTCTGGACGGGCGGAAAATCTCGTCTCCACTGGAATTCGATCCCGAACTGTCCAGCCCATAGTCAGTCGCTATACCGACTGAGCTACCGGGCCCACTTACTTACTTACTTACTCCATGGTGCAGAGTCCTTCTTGAGAAGTTAACTGGTTTGCAGCTAGTCAAGAAATTCCCCGCATTTCATGGAACCCGAAGGTTCATTACCGTACTCACAAGCGTCCGCCACCTATCCCTATCCTGGGCCAAACCAATCCAGTCCACATACC
>Ga0136643_10005305_pt1 | contig 18119 bp, 10 predicted proteins | sample TergutLab28metaG_FD_96883 | JGI IMG/M metagenome (GOLD analysis project Ga0136643, IMG submission 96883) | Labiotermes labralis P1 segment gut microbial communities from Petit-Saut dam, French Guiana - Lab288 P1 (version 3) (version 3) | ecosystem: Host-associated > Arthropoda: Insects >...
CGGCCCATAGGGGGAGTAGAGGTATAGCTCTACTGTACAGGCACTGAGGTTCTGTACAGGCCGTATGGCCCATAGGGGGAGTAGAGGTATAGCTCTACTGTACAGGCACTGAGGCTCTGTACAGGCCGTACGGCCCATCGGGGGAGTAGAGGTATAGCTCTACTGTACAGGCACTGAGGCTCTGTACAGGCCGTACGGCCTATAGGGGGAGTAGAGGTATAGTTCTACTGTACAGGCACTGAGGCTCTGTACAGGCCGTACGGCCCATAGTGGGAGTAGAGGTATAGCTCTACTCTTTCTTGACCACGGCACTAGAAAGAGATGAGGGGTCAGCGTCACGTCCCGACCTATCTTTGCCCCCGGGAAAGACCCTGTACCCATTTTACAAGAGGCTGGGTGGGCCCCAGGGCCGGTCTGGACAGGTGCGGAAAATCTCACCCACACCGGAATTCGATCCCCGGCCCGTTCAGCCCTTAGCCAGTCGCTATACCGACTACGCTACCCGGCCCACGGAAGTTATATGGGACCCCTGAAATCAATTCCGGATACATCCACTTCGAGCGACTTTTCAGGAGAGCATAGAAACTGCTTTTCTTACTTTCGGTGTTGGTAAATACATCATATTTTGCTCATAGGCTGCCAAACACCTCCCTTTCTTAAAAAAATTAAATTCACAAATATGTATTACACGCACTTTACTTTAAAAATATGGAGGTTGTTGTTTTTAATTTTAAAAGCTTGAGGTTTCTTGCGTGAATTGAAGCTTACCCCACGAAAGAGATGAGAACTGCGCGCGTCTTTATTGTTATCTCTTCTCTCTCTTGAGTTTTATTCTTTTGAAGCAAATGTGTCTGGAAATTATTAGCTTTGAAACAATTTTTCACAGATGTTTACCTTAGCAAGTTTTTGAGCTTAATGTTCGCTTTTTCATTCCTTACTGCCGGCAGGAACTATAAAAAACGCCTTCTCTGATCAAGAATTTTTCCGTAATATTTTTTACATATTAAGCAAAGAACGAAGGAGGCTAAAGGTTTGAGAAATACCCTTTACAAACTCAATACTAAAAACTTTAAACACATTTCCATTATCGATTAAAAAAAGTCACAGTATTCCGGTCATTATTAAAAATAATCTGTAGATTTTTTCGTTTTAATGACAACAGAGGTAACAAAGGTCAACTTGATTTATATAAATATATATATGTATTTATTTGTGTGTATTAAATATTGCGATAACGTCATATTACAGCACGTTAAATATACTTCAGTAAAATAATTAAACTTAAAATCTCATTAATTTGAGACATAATAAATAACCTCAGACTTTGCACATCCTGGAATTTTTGACATCAAAATGAACTAGTAGCTGATTTTTTTATTTCAACTGATGTTGATCCCTTAGAAACAACTGTAAGTTGTTGGCCTGGACACTGATCACATATATAGCCCCGTAAAAATATCCACATAGAAAGCAGTGACCTAAATAAACCAACTTCGAGAAGGAATGAAGATTGCTGTGTCTGATTTTAAGGTGTCTCGTGTAACCTAATCAAAATACAGCAGAGCGGTGTGCATGTTAGCACACCTGTTTCTTCCTCGATAGGTCGCTGTCTAGGATCTCGTCCAAAGACAGCTACTCTGAATGCAGCTACAGGGCGACGGAAGAGTGAAGTTTCGTACACTCCAAATGTCTTTAAAAACGCCTAATTTTAGCCACATATCCTACATCTCCTGCGCCTTTGCTCACCCAAATAGTATGTGATGAAGATTAAAAGTTATTTGTTGCTAGTTAGTATAAAGTTTCATCAATTCTTATATTGTTTATACATTCTGAAGTTCAGACATCCTCTTCAGCACATTTTCTCACACTTCCTTAATGTGTTCTGCAACATGGATGAATTTGACACTGTATAGAGTAAATATTGTGCAGTCTGACCATGAGTTATTATATTTTAGTCGTTAGGTTTCTAGACAGGAGGTACAGAATAAAATAATCTAAACTAAGTTGTAGTTAGGATTGCTTGAATTTAGTTTGCGGCTAAATTCATCATGAATGTATTTTTTATTATTGTTATTTACTTTTATTTCAATAATGTTGTATTTTCTAAAGCAGGGTTGTAGGAATTTTCCCGAAATCTAGAAGCTCGATGCGTGACATGAATGAAGTAAAATTCTGAAGATCTACAAATTTTAGACACCAATATACAGAGTTTAGTCGCCCAGGCCACGTGGCGCCCGGGATTTCTTCTTCCGTGTTCGAGAGGTTTATCAACTATACTCACACCAAAATATAAGTCATTTCTCGTTTTCTGAAAGTAACACCATTAGAGATGGTTTAAAATTTTTGAAGCATTAAATTCAATTAAATAAGATACAAAATACACAAGAATGTACTCACATTAAATTCAGCCTTAAGTTGTTACAAATGTAAATCAGTTAATTTTCGGCAGGAAATTAATCACTATTTATTATAAGAATTATACAAAATATAGTTTATGGGCAACACACACAGCTCAGGTTATATATGTAAGGTGCTACTGTGTATTTTGGAATTATAGTAGGTCTGCTCTATGCTGGCGTGTGTGCGTGTGCGTGTGTGTGTGTGTGTTTATGTTTGCTTTCTTTTCTAATAAATATAAGGGAGCCCCCGAACCATTCCTATAATGCCACAATGACAATCTTAAACTCACCATCTACCTGTTATTTAGGACACGCAGTAACACCAAGTGTCTAGCACTGTCATTCACTTTCCCATTCTCGTTTACTGCTTTAATCCACAGCCAGTCCGGCCAATCGTGACAGCAAGCTTTACGAATTGAAACTGTTAATTTCAGTTTGAATAAAGGTTGACCAACTAGACGACACTTGCTTTATTATATATTGCTCAACATGTTTCAGACGTATTAACGTCTGAAACATGTTGAGCAGTAGATAATAAAGCAAGTATCATCTAGTTGGTCAACCTTTATTCAAATAACAAGATGATGCACGGTCCAATACGCATAAGATTCATGTTAATTACAGTGTCACCGTCGCTGTTTCATGTAGCCGCCGCTCGCGCTCTGGGGTGAGTGTGTATATTTACGTTATAGGTCTACGTGCCTGATTGGAGCCGGGGCTTCGTAGTCAGTAGATAATGATACGGAATGGACATCCATGGGATTGTGGTTCGGTTCCCTGCAGGGGCCAAAAATTTCTATCCTATCCAGCATCCAGAGCGGCCTACCCTTCTACTCAATATGTACTGATGGTCTTGCCTTGTAATACAGAGGCCGGGGTGTGAAGGAAATCATTTAACTTCATATAGTGCCGAGATTAACAGTGAGCGGAGCTATATCTTCACTCCTCCATGCACCTTCGTAATGTGAAAAAGAAACATCTGCTGTAGCTTTTATTATATGTAATTTAAACTAAGAGTTTCGCTGTCTTTCTTTCTTCTATCTGCCTTTGAAAATTAGAAAGGAGTAAGTTGGCAAAAGCCTAACTTGTGTTTTGGACCTGCCTTTTTCTATTCTTTGTCACAAAAGCGACTCTTTTGAAAAGATCCAGATTAAGGGGCGGGGCAAACGGGCGGCAGTGTGGGGTCCAACGTTTACGGGGCGCTAAGACGTCACTGACACATTTGGAAATATGATGCCAGCAAACTCAGGTTTCCACACGGCGAAAAATTTCTCCGAAAATTATCTACATTTGGGACATGAGCCCTTGGAAATGTTCGCCAACCCTGACTTAGGCCGAAAAAGTTAAGGGAAATCAGATTGAGCGGCGCTCACTTGTGTCGAGCCGGCTGTGATCCCGACCGAGGTTCTGGTGGTTTCTGTCAATATTTCGTAATCGCATCTCTTAGCCTACTTTTCTTTCTGGACGAAAAAAAAAAAAGACAGGATTTTAGATGTGTATAAGAGAGAAGTGTGCGTTTCGAGTTGCGCCCACAACTCCTTGTACTTCCCCGTATTCCGGTGTGCTCCAGTCTGTGTGCATGTCAAGTGGTCGTCATGGCTGATGGCCTGTCGCGCCGCGAGATATGTTTCGCAACGCTGGCATAACTCTCATTTCTGCACACAGTTCTCACCTCTGTTTTAGCTCAAGACACTGCATTACTGTACTTTTGCAACTTTGCAGAGTGGGCTTCCCATCATTTGCCTATGGCTTCAAATAGCTAAAATCCATAAAATATACATATACCGGGCTTCTTTATGTAACACTTTCTCCTTGAACCTTGATCTGCTATTACGTATAAACAATAACATGCACTAACATACCGACAGTGAAGTTTTAAAAAGGTGTAGATACATATCAAGACATTTCCTTTCAACTACACTGCTATAACTCAAAGGCGCTGGTTCTAGGCTGAAGTCACATGAGCCCATTTTACTTCATAACCAAGCTTATTCAGTGGCATCTACTGTAAGGCGTAACAGTGTCATGAGTGTTTTCGTAATATTTCACAATGAGGGAATAAAATTGACAGTTTTGAGTTTTTGTTTTTTAATTTTTTTAATCAAAGTGTAACTGTATGGCCATCTCTTTATCTACGAACAATTATTGTCATACACAGCCAATTATGATGCTTCACTCATCTATTTTGCCAAGATTTCATACGTTCTCAGAACTTTATTAACATAGAATTTATGCTATTCTATATTTGAAACAATAAAACATTTTAAATATTTTCAATAATTTTATGCTCAAGAATAAAGTTTGTGATGAATGTGGGATCACAAATTTAATATTGAATCAAGTTGACTTCTTCTTCTTCTTCTTCTTCTTCTTCTTCTTCTTCTTCTTTTGTTGGCGTTACAACCCACTATGGGTTTTAGCCTTCTCAGTGATTTTCTTCCATTCTGTCCTTTCCTTACTCAGTTTTCTCCACCCTCTTATCCCCATCGTCTGGATACCTTCCTCAACGTCTTTAATCCATCTTTTTCTTGGTCTTCCTCTGATTCTCCTACCTATTGGCTTCCATTCTAGTATTCTTCTAGACATTCTCAATCCATCCATCCGCGTCACATGTCCTAGCCAGGCCATTCTTCTGCTTTTTATGAATTAAATCAGGTTGACTTGTAACATACGTATAATTCGGAAAAAAACATGCAGTTCTATATAATAAATAGAATTTTTATGTATTTGGGAAGGTATTGATTTAATTTTTGTATTAATTTATAATGTTAATGTTCACAATGTACTATTATTCCTCTACGCCAGGGAGTTAACAACAACGTGTTCCGTAGGTTTACTGAGTTCATTCGATCATGAGGGCAATATTTTCAGCATTCGCTGTAGCACTGGTGGGTTTTTATTAGACTTTCTAAAAGTTATTATCACTGCGATATTTTGTGTAGCTCCCTTCATCGACTGTTAAGAGTTCCGAGATGCGACTTGATATGCAGTGCAGGCGGAGCGTTGGGCCGGTGCTTATCGTTCAAGAAGGAAATGGCCTAATTTACGTTAGACCGAAGTTGGCTCTATAAAGAAGCAAAACATGCAGCTTAAAATGTAAATGCAGGGAAGAATAACTCGGCAACAGGTTTCGGCTCAAATTAGAAGTCATTGGCCTGATGATGATTTGCAATTGAAGTCGAAACATGCTGTCAAGTTCTTCTTTATCTCACTTTAATGAAATGAATTATGTTAGACGGAAAAGCCATTTTATCTATTTCTTATCTTAGGTACGTACACATCGGGATTCTCTCCATTCAACAGTACAAGTATCATAAATCAAGAATGTTGAGCCGGCTGTTAGCTTTAAACATTTACAAGTGTATGGCAGGTTGTTAAAATTCATAATGAACTTAACTGATGTATAGATCTAAATTATGCATGTTATTATACCTAACAAAATAATTAATTCCACGGAGCACATTCTGCTGAAGAAACGAAGCAGGCGGAGAAATTGCCCGGCTGTTACTGGGCTTGGAACTTCATTACCATAAGCAAAATAGGCCGCCACTCTTTCCTATTGTGAACCAGGTCTCCCCAGTTCGTATGGTCACACCCTATTTCATCGAGGCCTATTGTTATTTTATCCCTCCATGTTTTGTTTACAATATACATCTTTCTTCGCTCAGTGAATGAAATCTCGAAGCCCCATTGGTTACTGTGCACTACCTGCTGTACATTGGTAAACCCTTTACCCGTCCAACTTATGTAATGGCTCTTGCATTAAACAGAGATTTTTTTTCTGTACACGGCTCTAACCGAATTGTCTTTCTATGGAAACACACTCTGAGGACTGTGAGAAAGAAACTGAAGTTCTACATAGAATTGAATTAATTTTTGTTTTCAAAATGTTAACAATCATCAGTATGGACGTGGACCAGATGGTGATTCGTCCCATTCAATTTCAGTCTGTCCTGAATTTCTTGGATTATCTTTATGGAGTATTTTAAAGCCAGGGTGCAAAACAACGACGTTAAAGGATATGCATATTAATTAATAATTAGGAAATTGCTATGGTTCTATCTGCTTTCTAGAGTGCTATGCAAAAAATAACCATGCCATTTGTTTTGAATGTGTGTGAAGCGTTGTCGTTTACTTTTATGTTAGGAATAAATTGTAAATGTTTTAAAGAAAAGAGCTTTGAAAATTATTCGAAACTACCCGAAATAAATAAGCAGCTTTAAGGTACATGTCGCTTGAGTTACTCTGGCATGTCATCTGTGATAGGCTAGGAAGGTGGCTAAGATATAAGAACGTAAACACGTCCCTCTGCAAGCCGTGGTAGCGTACGGGGCGTAGAGATGTAGACCTCTGCACTACATGGAGGCGAGTGTGAAGCTGATTTTCCGACCGCTTTAACCACATTTAAGAGCCCCTGTTATCAATTAAATAGAGGAGTGTGAATTTAGATGAGGTAGAGACGTTTTGATGAGCTCACAGATGCTTGGATGGTGAAGACATTCTTGTATTTGTTTTGGACAACCAGATGTTCACGACCGTTGTTATAAAAACCTTGTCATTAAACATTATTCTGCACAATTCAATGTCGTACATCGCATTTCTTTTATCGCTGTTCTGCGCACAGCAGATGTCACGCCATGTTCCGGGGAATACAGTTTTGTGCAATACATTTCTCGGTCAGGCGATGGACCAGAGAACGTGTAGTACTCACAGTTATTCACTTTTGTCAGAGTGACTGTAATATGGTTTTCGTAAGTCATATATTCCTTCCAGGTTACCTAACCAAAATATATGTGAATGTTCAAATTTTCTGGTATGTTATTTCGTGTCTTGTGGTTAGAGTTAGCGAGGTGCCGAAGGAAACTATGAACTCTAAAGCGTGGCGTAACATGCAAGGAGGTTTGAATATTCAGCAACACCACTGTCAGAACGTCAGATTTCACATGAAACATACCGTTCCCCTCCACGCCGTCTACCTGCCCAACCAATCTGATTCGTTTTACAAGTGTTGAGGTTTTCGCAGCGGTGTAACTGAGAATTCCGTTCTACTGGGATACGACGCTGGGCCACGTCACAGAAGATTGAATCATCGTCGTATCTTTCACATTATCGTACTTACAGTGGTTGGTGAAAATTCGATTACAAATTAAGAAGCGCCATTAAATTGTATCCTCATGTTTACCCTCATTAAGTCTTTACACTCTCCTCAGAAGTTCCTTCTGAAACACGCTCGATCCATGTTGATGTCTTAGAGTCGTGTGCCTTTCACGTTTTTAGTACACTTGCCCTATTTAACATCAGCTCGCAGTGTGGCAAATTACATGAGATGTTTTTTTCATATTATGGGCCCGTGATCATGATTCTGTGTTATGTTATGTCTGCTGTTGTAAAAATAGCTTGTTTTAAAATTTTAGTTAAGACGTCCTGTAAAAGAAACATATTGAGTAAAGTACAAACAATGTATTACAAAACAGAAGAGATGTTGTAACTAACGGATATGTAACACTTTCCTCGGTATCTTGCGTTTGTTGTTGTTGTCATATTAATATTTCTCATTGTTTTCTTGTTGTAAATTTACCCTACACTAATTGCGTATCTCAAGCAGAAACGTAATTTCTATTACTTACTTACTTACTTACTCCATGGGGAAGTGTTCTTATGAGAAGCTGATCGGTTCTTAGCTATTTAAGTTTTCACATTTTACAGAGCTCGAAGTGTGGAGTGAGAGAGAAAACCAACAAGATGCAACAGTTAGATGTTTATTTTTAACAATTTCTCAACATGTTTCGGGCATCATTATGCCCATCTTCAGGAGAACAAGACGTTTGTTACTGCACGTGGTGTGCTGCGCTGGTTCTGCTGGATGTGGCTGGTAGCGGTTGTGGGGTGCTGCGTTGTAGGGTGCGAGCACTGTCTTGTTCTCCTGAAGATGGGCACAATGATGCCCGAAACATGTTGAGAAATTGTTAAAAATAAACATCTAACTGCTGCATCTTGTTGGTTTTCTCTCTCACTCCACAATTTGCTCACGATGCACGGTCACAGAAACCTAAAGAGCTCGAAGGTTTATTATCGTGTTTACAAGAGCCCGCCACCTGTCCCTGTCCTGATTCATATCAACCCATTCCATGCCCCACATACCATTTCCTGAAGATCCATCTTAATATTATACTCCCATCTATGCCTGGGTCTTCCAAGTGGACTATTTCCCTCAGGCTTCCTCACCAAAATCTGTATTCACCTCTCCTCTTGCCCATACATGCTACATGCCTCACCTATCTAATTCTTCTTGATTTGTTGATCCGAACAGCATTGGGTGAGGAGTAAAGATCATTAAGCTCCCCGTTATGTAATTTCCGTCACTTCCCTGATACCTCATTCCTTTTAGGCCCAAATATTTTCCTCAGCACAGTTTTCTCAAACACCCTCAGCCTACGTTCCTCCCAAATGTGAGCGACTCAGTTTCACACTCGTACAAAAAACAGGCAAAATTATATTTCTGTGTATCTTAATCTTCATATGTTTGGATAGCAAACTGGACTACAAAAGATTCTGCACCGAATAATAGCAAGCATTCCTTAACTTCAGTCTGCACTTAATTTCTTTCTGAATGGAATTTTGATCCATTAGGGTTGGTCCCAAATATTTGAACTCTTTCACCCCTTCAAAAGAAATGTATCAGTCTTTATATTGTGACTTCGTCATGCATTCTGGCCTCAAGCCATGACCATATACCTGTTTTATCAGCATTTATTTCTAGCCATATCTCCTTACTAGCAACTACTAAAGTTTCTGTGTTTTTCTTTGGAGTATATTCGCTTCTGCCCAATATATTAATATAATCAGCACAAAACAAACTGATATGTACCATTTAATTTCAAGCCATCCTGATTTACATGAACCATCTTAACGGCGTACTCTAAACCAACGTTGAAAAGGGATGGCGATAGGGCATCTTCTTGTTTCAAACCATTCTCAATAGGCAACGTGGCAGACAAATATTTGTCCACTGGGACACTGCTACAGGTATCATTCAGATACATTTTTATAAACCTTACCAGTTTCATGTGGATACCAAACTCAATTGCAGTATGCTACAAGACCTCTATTAAGTGAATCATAAGCTTTCTTGAAGTCTATAAATAGACGTTGCACTGTTCCCATTTTTTCTCAAGTATTTGATGAATGCAGAATACATGATCAGTAGTTGAACTCTTGCGTCGAAATCCACACTGATGATCCCCAATAATTTCCTCTGCATATGGAGTTAACCTTGACAACAGGATGTTGGAAACAATTTTATATATAGTTGGCAAAGTGATATGCCCCTATAATTACTATAATCTCTTTTATCGTCCTTCTTATAGATGGGTACTATGATCGACTCCTTCCACTCCTCAGGCAATTCCTCTTTATTCCAACTAGAAGTAATACGTTTATGGATCTCAGAGCGAATTGTCCTACTACCTGATTTAATAAATTCTGCTGGGATTCGATTAATCAATTTGTACCTTTTTAGCTCTTCAACAGCCATATCAAATTCAAAGGCACTCGATTCAGGCACCAATGGCTCTACTGTATGTATTTCTGTCTCTCTATCATCATTATTCCGTGTACATTGAACAGATAAGAGAAATGTTTCCCCTCCTAGCCAAAACACTGTGACAGTCTGTAATCAAATCACCCTTCTCATCTTGTACTATATTAATTCTAGGCTGGTAACCCTTCTTGAAGTCAAATTTTTTATCTTACTCTTAGTTCCAAGTTAATCGATTTTCGCTTTCCGATGTTCCTTCTTTTTGTTCCTGAAGTGTCTGTTAGCTTCACATCTTACATTGTTTAGATTATATACATTGCTTTGGTTCGGATGCTGTAACCACTCTATTTGAGCCTGCTTCCTTTGATATGAAAAACGTAAACATTCTTTATCAAACAATGGTTTATGCTACTTCAATTCATGAAGACATAGACTCTCTCTAGCTGAGGTTTGGTATTTTCTTTAATGTTTTCGCAAGCACTGTTTATATCCTTGCTATTATGTAAGGTTTTCAAAGCTGTAAATCTGTATGAGATATCAATCTAATACTGTTCCCTAATATCCAGCTCACTTAGATTCTTGAGATGACATCTCTTGCACATCAAACTTCTGTGCTGCTTGTTTACTTACTGCCAATATTTCTCTAAATTTTGCAACCATCAGTTACTCATCAGTATCACAACTAGCTCCTCTGAAAAACCGTACATCGAGTATAATCGAATGCCATCTCCTAGCTAACAATATGTGATCGGTCTGGTTGTTAGTCTCCCAATCAGGGAGGTTCAGGTGTAATTATGAAAGTTTCGGAACAACGTGCGCTTAATAACCAGGTTTTTAGACGTGGCGAAGTTGACTATTGTAACACCATTATCATTACTGCCCTAATGTGGACTCTCATTACCAATTGTCGGTTTGAAAATATTCTCTCTCCACAATTTTGCATTACAATCTCCTAAAAAAATTTTGTATGGTCCTTAAAAATGTAAATGCTCTTAATACTTCATTATATTTATTACATATTATTATCAGAACAAGAGAGGCAATGTAAGTACACACGTAACGTACAGGTGCGTTCACATAACCGTTGTTGCTGTGGAAAAGCAAAATGTATACCTAATTTGAGAGAGAGAGTGTGTGTGTGTGTGAGCGCCCGCAAAGTCTTAGTTATCCAGCATGCAAAGCGCATACACCATATTATATTGTCATCTGTGGCATGTCTTGCTCTACCACATTTTTGCACATATAAACGGCATGATTTTGGGGAAAAAAAATATAGAACAAAAATTTGTGTTTTGATTTTCACTACAACTTATATCTGAAACATTTCTCGTTCTAACAACACTTGAGAGAGATATGATAAGAAATGTATATTGTGTGTCACTTAAAGTACGCGTTATTCTTATCAGATTTTGATTAAACTTGAATATTCTCGACAGATTTTCGAAAAATACTCCAATATTAAATTTCTCTACAGATTTTTCGAAAAATATTTAAATGTCAAATTTCAGGACAATCCTTAGAGTGGTAGCCAAAATGAATAACACTCTCGTATTAGAATCAAAGATTGCCATAGACAAGATTTTGAGGCAGTTACATCAATTTTTGGTCCCCACAACCTATCTTAGTAAGGTTCATCTTAATGTAGTCTTCCTACGTCTTTCCTCGGTGTTCTTGTGGGGGTTTTTAGGTGTACCAACCAAACTTCTGTATTCATCTTTCTCTCTCTCTCTCTCACACACACACACACTAGATACAGTCCAGCCCATCCTACACACCAGTTTCTCACGATGACGGTAAATAGGTTACCTATGCCTTTCTTCTATCGTCCTTTGTTCTAAATATTTTTCTAAGCACTTTCTTTCAAATATTTTGTAACTTAGCTTACTTGACACTTGCAGACCACGTTTCTCACCCATAAAATACAACTGTCGTAGTTAAAGTTAATTGTTTCCTACGTTAATTATGAAATTTCCTCGTTAGGTAATACGACTTGCCAAGCCTCTAGCGGTTTAATAACCAGAAGATTCTTCCTGGCTGTGTATCGAGTTCTCTAAGTTACCAGCTACGTCCTTAGTCGGTAAGAGGAAAGCACGAAAGCCCAATCTGGTCAGTAGAGATGAGCAATGTTTCGGTTGCAGACGGTAAGGGAAGCATTTGCTAATCTCCTTCCACAACCTCTGCGTTGTAAGCAGAGATTCCAGGACTTCTATCATTACGCACTGTCTGAATTTCCTGTTTTTAAGGAAAAGGCAGGAAGTGTGTCAGAGCGGAAACAATGAAAGCGTGCAAAAAACGAGGGCCCTGTCCTCGATGGGTGTGAGGTGGGGTTTCTACATAGGCGCTACTTCACGAGACTTCTCGTGGTTAGACTCATGCTTTTGCTACGATTTGTGTCTCTGCAAGTGTGGACGGTTTTAGGTGCCCGAGCCGAAAGGTGGCGACAAACCGCAGGCCTGGACTCGTGGATATTTCGAAGAGATGCGCCAGAGAGGGAGGCTTGCCAGGTCTCTTATTTTATGTATTTCAGGTCGCGGAAGTAGCTATCTGTTTAAAGAGAGCAGTCACTGCTAGTATGTAAAAGATGAGTGTTGGGGTGCAACATGCTTTTCCTTTTTCAAAATTATACGTACGCACTCGAGATGAAACTCACCTGGACGTTGGAGGCGGCACAACTTAGCTAAGTGTAAGTAAGTTTGTTTCGTAACTTAACAGAGCACATCCCGTCGTGATACAAACTCAAAGAAAAAAGGCTAAATCATTAACCAAAACACAACCTATATTCACTTTAAGAAGCTTTGAACCTATGACAGAATACATAAGAATGCGATATGGCAAGCAGGAATTTCTGCATCCCTGTCCTAGATTTATCCCGTAGAGGCTGAAAAAAACAATAAAATATGTCACTGTAGTCGTTCTTCGAACATATATTTTAATGTTGTAGTTCGAACATTATTTCGTATGTAATGACATTTTATCCCTCTCGGGAACTGTTTGAGACTTGGAAGGAATCGTGAAGACGGCTTGTTGCTACTTTAGCTGCAAGGCCCTAACTGATGAAGATAAACATCAATCCCCATAGATATCTGAGGCGTCCTCATATATTACAAGGAAATTTACCTCGAGAAAAGTGAAACAGCTGTCCTCATTGGATTAAAAAATTAATTTTAACCCCCGTCCCCCCCCCCCTCCCTCCAGTAAAACGAGTAAAATCAATTTACAGGCCTTACGATTGCTCGAAAATCTCTTTCTTCATTTTGCAAAGTTTTTTTTTGTTTTGTTTTTATTCTTCCGTATTTCAGTTTGATCGAAGCAATACTACTTGCAATAACTTATGCCGTGCCGCTCTATGAATTAAGAGTGAAGTTTTCGTTATTTCTCTAATTTCTTATTATACTACACTTGACCGTACCTATCGTGATAACACAAGGACCATTTATGACACTGTACACGTTATGTGGGACGAGTTCCGATTTCGGAGTTCTCAATATAAGACACACGAACGAACTATCAGAAGAGAGCCTGCTTTTTATGTGATGAGTTTCTGTAGTGTCCGTACAGTACAAGCGAGGACCAGCTGCTGCATGTATGGCTATCTCTGCTTTTCAATAGTGACATAAACAAACACCATAGAACTCTGTGTGTTACTGCTGCCTAATTTCTCATACCTTGTCGCAGCAGGAGAGTGGGCCGACCTCATGTTTTTTCATGATGCTTCATTCCCCTCCCAATTACAGTTTTCAAGCGCTTTTTTCTAATTACGCTCACTGCGCGCTCAAAGGCTTGAGTTCATTTCTAGCTTAATAGTAGGGGATTTCATGATGCTGCAACTACTGAAGTTGTTTACTAGTATGATATTGCAGGTAACGATTTCTTTTGTGGTTTTTCATTGTATGTCAGTTGCGTGGCGTAACGAAACACTCATTAATATCAATATTAACTTGAATGTGGGTCTAACTGAATTGAAGGAAATCGGTTTGTGCAATGTTTCAGATTGCTGAATTCACAACACAGATTGTCATCAACATGTCTACCAACTTTTTTTTTCATTGTTGTACCGTGCATATTGCTTCACTTCACTTTTATTTCACCAACACATGCACTTGCAAATCACACAATATCAGTGTTGATACACTAACTATTAAAAGGATGGTTTTATGGAAAACCGAAACATGTTGGAGTTCCAATAATTTTTAATGTTTTATCCTTTTAATAATTAATGTATCAACACTGATATTGTGTGATTTGCAAGTGCATGTGTACCAACATTAAAAGCAAAACTATGGGAGGAACAATCCACCAAGACAACTAAACCCACTGAGCAGTTCTTTTAGATAGACATATTTTCTTTGAACTTTGGGCTCTTTTGTACAGGTGATGAATATTCGGTTCCTATAATATGCAAGAAATATCTTGATTATGTGAAGAATTTCCGTTTCTTTCGAGAAGGGCTGTGCTCCATGGAGCCAGTTAATTAACAGTCATTTAGCAAGTGAAAGTATTCCTCATCGTTTATGGAAGTCGACAGTCCAGTGATATGTTCACAAGTCTCAGGCCGAATTGTCCGGTTTTCTGGGATGCGGCAATACATCGCTGGATGAACTTCTTTCGAAATTTTGAGAGAAACTATTATAGTATCTTCAATGGTACTCAGTGACACAGTGTCTCTTCCCAAACGACCTAAATCCTTAACTGTACCTCTGTGAGAACTTCAAGCTTCGACAAATTTTATGAAAAGATAGTTTCGCTTATGATAAGGGTATTTCTTCAGTCCCAGTACCCAGCTGTCAACTCGAAGTTTCGCTCCTTGTCAATTTTACACGATTGGATTTCCAAAATATTCAAATATAACTCTATATATGATGGCAGTCTTCATCGTATGCAGTGTGGACACGTCGCGCCGTGGTTTATTTATTTGTTTGTTTATGGTTGTTTAGGAACATTATCAGTAACTCAGTAAATGTTGTTATGACTGATAGGGTGTTTCATAAATAATTAATTGCAAAATGGAAAGAAGGAACCGATAATTACATACCAGGAAATTTAACTTCTTGAAGAAACTGAGGAAAACACTCAAGTTCGCTAGTCTCTTTGTCGAGATTTGAAACCGTAACGTTCTGAATACCAGTTAGCAGTGCTGACCACCACCATGTTGTGTTGGTGAGGGACTTACTTAAGATGGAGACAGTTTTGAGCTTCAGGTTCTTAAGTGATATCACGTCACGCATTAACATCGAAGTTTATTTTTTGCATTGTTTTGCCATACTAAACTCCACGGCGGGGGGAAACATCGTAAAGTACAAAAATAAATGTCTATGTGTTTGCAGAAGCTTATTATAGAATTATTAATATCTGTCACAGGATGCTAAAGGAATACCTGCGTTGAATGTCGTCACGCGCGAACCACGAAAAGGAGAAAAATATGAGGGAACAAAAGTATCTATTTATAAACTCTGTTATGTAAAAGTAAGGAAGTTGATTTAATCAATAATGTTACGTACGGCTTGCCTGAAGTAACCTACTTCTAGCACGCTGTGCTAACTACTTAAAGGGAAATATGAGAACGTATGAAACAGAACCGAATTAATTTTCGTTCTTGCATTTCTTTATAGAAATGAGTAACAAAATTAAGTTTTTATTAGTAGAGAACGGGGTTAGGACTAAAATATTAGAACAAGAAACTCATTTTGTAGAACATGTGAGACAGAAGCACAACAATGACTGTGCTGGAATTCCTGTCTCTTAGATTTTCGGCTAATTGTCTTTTGAACATTGGTATTTTAATTGAGGGTATTTAATACGGGTGATGAAAGCTGCTGTTAGGTTCTGGTATCATATAAAGGCCTTGCTCTTTTAGAGGCTTTCGCAAAATTGTGAAAAGTGACAATTAGCTTCGTCATGTCTGTCTTGACTGTCCGTCGGCATGGAACAACTGGGCTCCGACTGGAAGGATTTTCCTGAAATATTATATTTAAGAGGATTTCGAAAACTTGTCAAGAAAATTCAGGTTTTATTAAAATCTGACAAGAATAGCGGCTACTTTACATGATGAACTACGTACTTTTATGATAAAATCTCGTTGAATTTTTTCGTAGAATGAGAAATATTTCAGACAAAATTGGTAGAGAAAATTAAAACACACATTTTTGTTCAATAACTTTTTTTTCTTCCGAAAATCGTACCGTTTATGAGATAATGTGGAAAGATACGGTACAACCAGACAGGACACAGACGATATAATGCTGCGTAGGAAAGTTATGATTTTCATGCAGGATGACTAACGTTACAGACACACCATCATATTATTCAACCACGGCTGCATTAGTTAGGAGGACGTCCCTCAATATTAAGTTATACGTTCACTGCTTGTCTTGTTAGTCGTACGTATGTATGGAATATATTCTAGTGGTAGATTTATGGACGATTTTCAATACAGAGCTGAACGATCTGGCTAAAGTGGTAAAACTTCCATTTTGAATTCAGGAGGTTCCCGGCTTGGATATCAGCTGGGAGAGTTATTAAAGCTTAATGAGGTTTACTTCCTTTTGTATTTTTATATAGTGCCTGACGAGGGCCCTTTTGGGCCGAAATATGCAGCTTTTATTTACAGAATACTGTTATACAGTAAATATAATTCTGCTTGGCGGCAGTCTTAGTAGTTAATAATTTAATGCTATTTTTGTGTTTTCTTCAGTCACTCCAGTCACATTATTTTATCTTGCCTCAATCAAGCCGTAATAGATCCCCCCCCCCAAATTCTTTTCTAATTCTTGATTCACAGCCGACGCTTTACAGTCTGACACACAGTGACTGCGTTATAACACAGACGCTAAGCTAATGCGGTTCTCACTGTACAGTACGCGAAAGATGCGGTACACTTGTTCGTCACAGACAGTGCTGTTTTACCGGACCATGAATCAGACAAGATCGCGAAACTTTTCAACAGAAGACACGTTTCACATACTTCCTATCTACAGGATGACTTTTGTTTACAGAATATTGTTATACATTAAATATAATTCTACTTGGCGGCAGTCTTAGTATGTACAAAGTTAAATATGGTGCAAGAATCATAGTGCCACAGTAATCTACCTGGTAGCTACAGCCATTTAACCTTACGTATTAACTTACCGCAGTTGGAAACCATTTTCTTTCTCTGTGGACTGGGCGTTGGGGACCAATGAATGTTCTCCGCTAAGTCTGTGTCTTAGTTTATGTGGTTTATTTTTGTGGGTCTCAGTACAAGAAAGAGTCTGTGGATCAAAACCAAGAACACTTGAATTAGGAACAACTACATTTTTATGCTCAAGCGGCCTTTTTTGAGGAAAAGTGTTGAGTCATTGTCTTCCAGATTGCAGAAATGTGTGCAACGTGCTGGGTCCTATGGTGAAATTTGGCACTAAATGGTGGTGTATGGGCTTTAAAATGATGAAAATATGGTGGCAATATAGCGTTCCATTTAGGTGAAACGGCCATTTAACTTTATGTATTTACTTGACAAGCACCCTGTGTACTGTGTAACATAAGCAAGTTTTACATGTGCATCTTTCAGAGTGGTTCACTAATGATCACTGTTTCTCTTTTTGAGGCAACTGATCGACAAGAATCCATTATTGCTTTCAAAACAGAGGGGTCATAAGAGCGCTGACTGCAACAGACGAATGTTGTCAACTTTATGATCCTGCTGTCTTTCCGCTAATGGAACAAGTCTTTTCACTTCGGTTTTTCCTGATTTTCCTCTTAGGAGGAACACCTACTACCTTTTACATCATAAGCCTGAACTGTTTCTAAATTACCGTTGCTAGATACATTCCGCTTTCTTTTCCAAATCATTACATTAACATAAAAAAACACACACACAAACACACACAGTGGATTCCCTCTTGACTGGAATAAACGGGACAGAAGAGCTGGTTAATTGGGATTAACAATAAATATATAACAATAAAATTGGCCGGGTAGCTCAGTCGGTATAGCGACTGACTACGGGCTGGACGGTCCGGGATCGAATCCCGATGGGGACGAGATTTTCCGCCAGTCCAGAGCAGCCCTGCGGCCCACCAAGCCTCCTGTACAATGGGTACCGGGTCTTTCCCGAGGGTAAAGTGCGGCCGGGGCGTGCTGCTGACCACTCACCCCCTTCTAGTGCCGCGGTCATGGAAGAGTAGAGCTATACCTCTACCCAC
>Ga0136643_10005306_pt1 | contig 18117 bp, 8 predicted proteins | sample TergutLab28metaG_FD_96883 | JGI IMG/M metagenome (GOLD analysis project Ga0136643, IMG submission 96883) | Labiotermes labralis P1 segment gut microbial communities from Petit-Saut dam, French Guiana - Lab288 P1 (version 3) (version 3) | ecosystem: Host-associated > Arthropoda: Insects >...
AGGAATATAAGTATAAATAACATGCATAAAGGAGATGATGATGATGATAATAATAATAATAATAATAATAATAATAATAATAAATCTATCCAACGGCTTAACAGCAGAAAGCTTGTAACCTTCAATTAAAACAATAAAATGTAAAAAAAGTTTAGGAAAAAGGTTTAAAAGCAAAGCTCTGATAATGCCCTAATTTAGTAAAGGTATGGCAATACATCTTTACTACAAGCAATCCACTTCCACTACAAATGATGGCAGCAGAGTTAAAACGATTCCCACTTCTTATTACGCCCTCATGTAATGTTATGTTAGGAAAAATATTAAAAAGTACGAGCACTTGCCTCTTCAAGTTACCCTTTCTGGCAAGAGGCATGTGAATGACTCAAGGCTGTTGTTATTTGGTATCTGAGTAGTGTATGGGTCCAAAATGTGATGGGAAAGCGCATGCGTAGAAATTTTACGCTCCTGCAAATGCAGATAATTCTGCATGAGAAGAGGCCATTAAAATTTTAGTATCCAAACAAAATTCGATGTGACTGCAAAATGTATTTCTTTAAGTGCATTACGTAAGAACGCAGACAAATGCTAAGGCCTTAAACTAAGGTGAACGATGAAAGAATGACTGTAGAACGAATATACAGCGTATACTGACTAGGCAAACATGAAGCTCAGAGCAACCCCCGTCCCAGTGCCACTTCTGCCACATAACTACGCATGATAACCTTTCACAGAGTGCCCCACCATCAAACTTCATGAAGGTTCCACTAGCGTTTCTTTAATTTCTATGTATCCGAACGGAAGGGCTGAGGAAATTATTTTTTAAATTGTGCTTCTCACTGGTAGATGGAATCCTAGAAGAGCAAGTGTTCTAAACAGTATTAAAAGTCTGCAAAAATAGACTTCCAACTCTAAGAAATTAACTAGTGACAGATGTAACAAAGTGGGAGCACGAATAGCGTTGCCGGCACAATAACTAATTTGGCCGATGGATTTCCGAGAAATTATGATTCCACTCCCAGGAGGGGAAAAGGTCTCATCACATCTCTAGATCCTCCAGAGTGGTTCTGGGAGACAACCAAGCTCTTATACAGCGACTAAGGGAGGCTCTTGATTTGGAGGAAAAATGGTCGGGCGTGAAGTCAAACTTTACCCCCCCCCTCTCAGTCCAGCGTCGAGATAAAGAATAAATGAATCACCACATTTACTGCACCATATTCCCACAAGGTTGCACTCGGGGAAGACTTACCATTGACATAGAGTTTTACTTATCCTGAAGTTTTAGTTTAGTTACAGATTAAACAGGCAGCTGCAAACAAGACGTTGAGCATCAACCTCGGAATAGTCTTTGACTCACCTCACAGGTGTCTGCCAAAACTTTTAGTAAAAAAACGTACGAGCAGCTGAGTTACTTCTAAACAAATGGCATCAAAATGCGGACGCCGAACTAGAGCATGGAAATGTTTAATCTAATTAATGTCCATATTCTACACACAATAAAACAAGGGAAGAGTAAGTGGATTTGTCATAACTTCTGTATAATCTGCATTCTAAGACACGTCATTCAGGGAAACATAGGAGAGAAAAAATGACGAGGAAGAAGACATATTTGATGGCCTTAAGTAAAAGAGAAGACATTGGAATTTGCAAAACTATGCACTAGATCACACTCTCTGGTAAAGTGGCTATGGAAGACACTACCCTGCCCCAATAGCGCTACGTAACGAATGAGCTTGTCACATAACGTGAATAAAATACATGTTCCGGCTTGGGGTTGTAAGCTTTCTTGGCGGTCAAACAGAAGACGAAACAATGCAACGGAAGACGTGCGCAACCATATTAACTGCAGAGGAACCATATACACCTATTGGTGAAAGCAAACGTTACAGCAAAAAAATGCATTATATCTTTGACGCTCTGAGAGCAAGCAAGAAGCCTGCCGCATAAACTATTATTAAACTAAAGACTGTGATATTAGTAATGACAAGAGTAATGATAACTATTGCTACCACAAGAAACACAATAGCAAGGCAGGCAGTCGATCAAAACGACACAGCGAAGTGAAATCTCTAATGAACAGGATGCCCTGCAGAATGCTATTGAATTCAAAAGAGTATAATTATTGTGCTGGAAGTGGTATTGATGGTATTACTGGCAAGAATATTTCAGATACTGATGGGGAAAAATGTTACTATTTATGGATAAAGTTTCCTGCAGAAATTTACCCGCTCTGCTTTCTTGCTCAGTATAAATCGCTTGATTAACTGAATCATTTACATGTATTATGATTTCAAGGTCGGGGTTTAAATGTCGATTCGCGTTCGTAATTTTTGACCTTTGGAATTAACGTTAACACAGCAGAAATAAGAAGTAAGAAGCGAAAACTACAAAGCTTTCACTGTGTATTCGCGATGAAAACACTGGGATACAAAGCACGTTCTAGTAATTCTACTTTAATATTATTCGTTCAAAACATGAATAAGGAATGAGTAAGGAATTAATGATGTATGAACACCTAAATACGAAATAAAACTTAATTACGGGCTTCGTGGATTTAGCCTCCTCTAAATTAAAAGAATTACATATGTAGCTGCATGTACAGAGCTACATGATTAATTTCGTCACGTATAGCAGCGATGATTCTATAGACATATAATGACTGATGTAAAGGTTCTGTTGTATCCCAAGGTGATGGTGGGTTGGGAACGTAGAACGTAGACCGAGAGGGAAGTCTTTGAGTAGGTTCGAACACTTAAGAATTGAAATTCAAGGCCAAAGCAACTCGCGATGATGTGTAAATTTATTCTTGATTTATTGGCTGAAGATGTTATGTTTACAGCTGTTCTGAATAGATGATTGTAATACACAAATTGTTGTTAGAGAAATATCGATTCCAGTAGCAAACGGCAGAGTTTCTTGTAGCAACTGATGTAGACTAAATCCCCCGAATATGCCTCGGCAAGCCTTTTTATAAGGCAAATTCGGGCGTTGGTTTCCACGTGATAGTGCATTGTACTGGAAGCTTCTAAGCAATAAAATCATGAAACAATCACGTACTATACAGAAATCAGAGTACAATTTTGAGTCCACTGGGTACGGCAATTGCGTCAGCCAAGCTGGAGTTTGGGTGACATTTGGTGTCCTGGTTGCTTTATGACAATGATACTTGACATTGATGACGCCGACTTCCTGTCGTGTCGACATTTATCTATCGAGCAACAAGTATTCAATAATTTTAACTTACTGCTTTACTGTTACTGAATATAAATATATACCTTATAAATGAAATACCATCTTACCTGATAGTCGTAAGACGGTAGTATTCGACAGTTCTTGTTAGACAGCATACGATAACAGATCTGAAATAAGCTGTTTAATAGATTTAATGCGCGAATAAAAAAAATTGGGTACGTGACGAAGATTTCGCGCACTGCAACCTAACAGTTTACTTTTTGTTTTAAACATCCTGTTGTGTGATATGGGATTGTAAAGGATTAAATGCGGTACTTAGCACTTCATATTACCCTATATATTCAAAAATATTCATTTCGAAGCTTTTCGCAAGGTGCTATAGAAACTCGATTATAGAAAAAATTAGAACACTCCAGTCCCGGAGAAAACTCTACGAAAAGCTTGCAATAAAAGAAATAGACAGCTACGGAGCTTATTTTTAAAACAAAATTGCCGTACGCCAACGTATAAATAGGCTAATACGGTGTTTTCAAATTTGCTGGAGAAAAAGTCCTGCATACGGAAATAAAATAGAATGAAATTAATTAAAAACTAAATGAATAAAAAATGAAATAAATCTCATTAATACATAATACTCTCGTTTGTATAAGATACTTAGCTGGGTAAAAGGTAAATCAGTCCCGTTACAGGCCTGGACAGGCCCAGATGGTTCCAGGAAGTTAAGGTTCCCAGATTTCGTGACAACGGCACAGGATGGTGGTAAGGTTGTCAGCCTTACGCACCGACCGCCTTTTCCCCCAGAAAATACTCCTGGTACTCATTTCTGTTAGAGGCTGAGATCGACTCCAGGGCCATAGTGCGACCGCAAGGATTTTATGTCAATGAAAAATCCACTGACACCATCTGTGATCGAACCAGCGACCTTCCGAATTGTAGCACAGCACCTTAACCACTGTGCCACCGCGGTCCCCACTTAGCTGGGTACAGTCAATGAAATAAGTACAAAGTCAAATTCGTATTCAGTCCAGAATGTCAAAATATTTATCAAGGTCTTTATTTGTCGGTATTGTACCTGCATACATGCAGGCACAATACCGATAAACTTCAAATAACGATATTTGACCGAAGTCAACATTGTAACTTTAGCAAAGCACAGGTTAAGGGCTCCCTAATGATGGTTTATGTAAACCGAAGTATGTTGGAGCTACTATTATAATTTTAAATTATTTTAACTGTTTAACAATTTTATAACAATTTGTGTGCATTAGTTGGAAAAATAAATGACTTGATACTATCAACACGCACGGTGCAACTATGAAGATAAATAATGTCAAAATTCGTAATTTGTCGCTCGCATTCAGCAATAGTCTCCATATGAAACTGAATGCAAATTTATTATGCTTTCATGAATTCTGAACACGCAATAGGCGGACGGTCAGAAAAAAACATTATTCCTATAAATCGTATTATATTATACGTCCCTTAACCAATCATAATTCAGCGGAGAGGGCAGAATAAAACGTAATGATGAATGTCCGCACGGCGTTAACACGTCTGGTGCATTCGCAAGGGTTTATGTGTTAATTTCTTGATAGTTTCCACAAACTCTGAAATTTAACATATGTAATAAGACTTTCTCGTACCTTACCTATAGAATTAAATCAGTTATCATCAAAATATCGACGCTGGCCAACACACGGTCATCACGGAAAATCTGTCCGACCCTCGGTCACCTGAACAGTTTCAATAATACAATTTGTTTGCCAATAACAGTGTTCTAATCAACCGAGTCTCCTCCCACCTGCTTTCGATATATGTATACGGAAGTGTGGCCCTCTGGCGAGTCGTTAGGGACTATGTGGGCCTCCAGTGGGTTGCAGGTGGCTAGCCCTGAAATATCATAAGAGGTGGGACTTAAAATCGGTGTCTCTCAAACGACGAAAATCCACGTCACAACAGACCATGCTCGATGCCCGATTTCAGCTGTTTCTTCAGACTCATCTCTTTATCACAGAACACGATCTCTCGCTATTACAAAAAGTGATACTTGTGACTCAACGCAAACGTCACAGAGAAGAGTATTTCAGTTACGAAGAACAACTACGTCGATAGTGTGTGAACACTCTCAGGACTTTAAGTGAAGTGTCAGCAATTTTAAACCTAAATGAGATCACTATGTATCTATAAATATTAGTAACAAACCCAAATATATGTTATAAAAATAAACAGGAGGGCTTACAGACGTACGCAACGAAGATAAGTGCCCTCTCGGATGCGGAGGCGCTACGAAAAAATAAAAACATTCTGCCCGCAGTTATTTAGAGCTTAAGTGGAATAAGGAAAGTGCATAAAACGAAAACAACATTGTCCAATTTACACCATAAGTTTTGATTACTACTTTTTATGTTAAGGATTATCTAACGCTTCAGTAAATATCTTGTTATGTATAATTTGCATCAAGAACCAACAAAATGCACTTATATATTTTTATTACATTTCCATTTACAGTTTTCGACTGGTAATCCGGCCGTTGTCAGGGTGACATCTCTGTTACAAGAACACAATGTGATCAAATGTGTCAAATTACTCCACTATATTGAATTTTCTATGATTATTTGTTAGAATTTTCTGTAAGATCAGAGTAAAAAAGATTCAAAATAAAATAAAATATAGATTATCATATCCGAAGTTAAAATTATATGAAGTTTGGAGTCATTTCCTTTCCGGATAGTACACCAGCCACACAGCACAGCATCACATACTCTGGACTGAAACCAATCACACTTACGGACTGCAGACATCACTACCAACTTTATACACTTTTAAATTCGGATATTTATAATCATTAATTTATTTTATATCATTTCATACTACCATCCTACAGAAATTTCTAACCGATAATCTTAGTGAATCCAATACTGTGGAAAAATATGACACATTTGATCACACTGTATTTTTGTAACAGAGATGTCACCCTGAAGATGGCCGGATTACCGGCCGAAACCTGTAGGTGAAAATATCGCAACAGAAATACGTAAGTTTAATTAAGCCCATTTTTTCGATTCTTGATAAGTATTATATAAATTAATGCACGGAATGTGGAACGTATTACAATGTTGATATTTCTTCTGCGTGTCGTGATGAGTGTCTCTAAGCGAGAAGTTTCAAGGTTATTAGCACGTGTGTGATCACAACAAACATGTTTCCATGTTACGAAGGAACTTCACCTTCAGACTGTGTTAATTTGCTTCAAACAGTACTGGTAAACCGAAGTCGAATAAACGTCTCGTCCTACGCGGTGCAATAACCCAAATGATTACAATACGAGGAATAATATCTCTCTCTAAATACTTTCATCCCTCCAAATGTGATGTAAATATCTTCTACCCCGTCTGAAAAGTCAAGAAGCCCCGCGTTACGTGCATATCAAGATTTGCAAATAAAACATTATTTACATATAATTTACACCTAAGTAAGATTCGTTTTTAAATTTCTTTAAAGGATGCAATCCTAATCACTATCAAGAGGGGGGGGGGGAGATACTACATTACACATTCAAAGAAATTATTTTCAGGTTTATTTCAATCGAATTCATTATCATATATGAAACTGCGTGAATATAGTGAAGATTTTGTGACAGATTCTAAAAAAAAAACATAATTCCAATTTCGTTTTAAGCATAGTGATGTTATTTTTTTATTTCAACTTTCATAACCAGCTTGTTTCCAACCAATTGCAGTTTTGGTTTTAATGCTCTTTCATATTACATCGGCTACAAACTGCAGCCACCTTCAGGGAGCTACAACTACTGAAGAACTGCACAGCCTGTTACGTACGTGTTCAACTAAAATTGTAAAATATTTATATATGTTAGTGTCATTACACAAATATAGAACATTATTAAAATCATAAGAAAACCGTAATACAAGTGACGTATAAAAGCACGTCAAACGTATCATCCGGAACATATGGTGGTAAAGGATTTCTCTCCAGTTTGTGGTAGAGTGGAAATCTGTACATTACCTTCACTTACGGAGTGCACACGAAATATCTAAATCTAAGGTCTCTCTCTTGTATAAACTCGACAGAAAACATTATCACCAGATGTTTCGGTACTAAATTTTACGTTCATTTAATGCTTCACTTGAGATTTAAATTTAATGAAATTTTAATAATATTGTACATTAATGGATTGACACTAATACCCATAAATATCCCACCATTTATCCCTATATTATTAAATATAATGTCATGAAACAACATTATTGTAAATTATTGATAGTGTTATTGCATGACAGATATTTAATAAATATATAGATTGACTTGCACAACGGGAATGTGTCACTTAAACATTATCATTTACATTCGACAACTTATGTAGCACGTTTACACTTCTTCAACACTTGTAGCTCCCTGATGATGACTGCGACTTTTAGCCGAAATATGTAGGAGCATCAACAGGAATTGAGCAGTTATTTGGAAATAAATAAGTGTGGCTGAGGCAAAGTTCCTTCCTAAATGTCGATAAATTTGTAACAATCTACACGGCGTCACATCCCAGCAGACAGCGACATTTACAGCCACAACCGCAAGAATTTCTAGCATCGAAATATGGAAACTGTATAACAAATACTAGACTGAGTACATGAGTCAAGCATTTGCTTGTAGGCCTCAATGCACAAATTATTTTTTGACGTTTTGCTGACCGTGCATCTCAGTATATTTATCTCAGTATTTAACCAACTTCATGCACAAAATTTGTCTCACAATAAGTTTTTATTTCGTGCCTCTACATGTTTCGAGCACATGTGCTCATCATCACACCTATAGGTGTGATGATACCGGAGGCTGTGTAATGCAATTTTGACCTCCTCATGATGAGCACATGTGCTCCAAACATGTAGAGGCACGAAATAAAACTTATTGTGAAACAAATTTAGTGCATCAATTTGGTTAAATACTGAGATAAGCACAAATTATTATCTACAAATACACGCGCCGTAAAATTCGTAGCCTTACAGCGGTGAGACTTACAGAGCTTGCGCATATACAATTAAGTCCACACTTAGCCACTGCTTCAGCAGCCAAAAAAACAAATTTCCACAATCACGTTAAAATTTTATACATTACTTTCGTCGCTTTAAGTGCCATATCATTTCTGCATATTCGGGGGTGTTCTACGTTTTCATTCCCACAATGCTCTAAGAAAACATACAATCTTGCAAATTTGGTGTGGTTACACCAATAAGAAAGGGACATAATAAGAAAAAATACACAATTTCAAACATTCAAAGGCAAATTTATTTACTCACCGAACGTTGGCTAAGGTATGCCGACGACTTCTAAGGTAGCGGTTGTGGTAACTTTTAAGGTCGCCGATACTTCCTTGTTCAGCTTGCATTTTGGTGATACTTCCTCCGCTGGTATCACTGCTCGTTGTGCTAGCAACAGAACGCGTGCGAACTTTATGCTTTGTTGCTTTCACTGGAGTAGTTACTGAAAACGTCGGTGACGGACTGTTGTTAAAGACGTTGGCAAACTGCCTACGGTGTTTCTTTTCCCTCCTCAACGGTGGCGATGAAGATATCCGCTGATCTAACAATTCGAGCTGGTCTACTTGGTTGTCCTCCTCTTCCTCTATGTCTTGTAATTGTTGAATTGGTAACAGAGACGGCAGGGAGGGATTTCTGATGCTCTCTTGTTTGTTGTTGTGCGCAGATGGCTCTGCGCCGCAGCAGGGCACACAACACTTGCACACGGAACCCCCCACCACGATTGTCTTTTATATCTAATCCTAACTTCCAAAATACTATAGAAAATTGCTTTCAATTAGGTGTTGTCAAGTAAAGAAGAAAGCTTAATAAAATTATCGAATTCCAAAGAAAGTGAAATTGAGATTCTACTCTTGTTTTGCGTTGAGGGGAATTAATTTAATTCATTTTTGTCACGTTTAGGTAAAAAAACTCTGCATGGCAGGTCTAAAAAAACACTCTCCTTTTGGATAATTTTCGAGTGTATAAATCTGCAAGAATCTTTGTCTTTGTAATTTTATATTTAGAATTTCTTTGTATTCGAGATACCTAGGTTAGTTACCTTTTGCATCACATTATGTCAGCAGTAGGGATTAGGGGCCATTTCATCTTAAGAAAGTCTGCTTTAATGATAATGTTTCATTTTAATTTTGTCTAATGTGCTTTGAAAATCTTACTTTTAAAAATATTAGACTTCTGATATTTTACTATACCAACAGAAAATATTTCGGTCACCTATATTTTTTTCAACACCAAAATGGTTTATAACACAGATAGTGATATGAATGTAAGATCGTTCGGCAGTGGGAATTTACATTCTTTCGTGCAAAGAGGTTCTTTACTGTATTGGATTTGCGGATAAGTAAGGTTGGAAATACTTTGTTGGGAAGGAAAAGGTAAGTAACTAATGGATGGGGTGGGAAAGAGGGAAGGGAAGGGTAAAAATTATTAAATTGTCGTCAGTAGTAAGGATTGTTTCCTGTCCGTTTCTGACTGTAGACCACCAGTTATAAGGAGAGTGATGTGTATCAGTTACGTGGAACTTTCTTGTCTGTAGTATTTTTGAGTGCGTCTAATAAAAATAGTTACAGTCTTGTTCAAATACAGTAAATAAATTTTAAAATTGCCTCTTTCACTTTTTGTGAAAGTGTATACGCCACTGTTAACTATAACACAAAAAATTTCAATATTTAGCCCATGAGGTTGTATAAAATTTTCCGTTTTGAAATATATTTTAGAAAACTCTTCCGTACACGTGTGCAAATTTGATTAGTGCCTCATCACACATTCCATAGGTACAGAAAATAGCACAGCACGCACAGCACATTGATGCCGACAGCAATGAAATTAGTTATTTACTACGCTTCGCAAGTTCAAAAGATAGCACCTCACGCGCAAACACATTATCCTAATTAAACATCTTCAACTTCCGTCATACACTCATCTTGCCAACAGTCGTCAAACAAACTGCACCACTTTAAATAAATCAATTCACAAAAATGTATAGAAAATGCTGCCACATGTGGCAATAGCTTCCACGCCAAACAACCATCAACCGACAACGTTAAAACGCTTGATTTTAGAGTAAAGATAGTCCGTCACGAAGAAATAATTCACACTTGATTCCAGAGTTAGGTTATAATACGAAACAGGAATGGCAGTCTTTTCTGTTGACTCACCGTCAAACGCGTAACACACACACATACACACACAGAGAAAATGAATATATTTTGCCTCATACTCTAAGAGGAAACCCTGTATTTTAGGCCGTTGTTAAAGTCGTTATCAGCCACTTACTGTTATATAACACAGAATGCATTTTACAGCATACCGGAACGATCCTGCTGGCACTGGTGCCTAGCTCACACTGAAACACAAACGCATCGTACCGCGTCACTGTGTTTGTAGAAGGGTGGAAGCCTTGGTGAGGGACACTGACGTTGAGAGGGGAGGGTAAGCGGTAGAATACTACATTAGTTTTAGGAGCACAGGGTTCCACTAAACATACAACAGTGCAAGTTAAACTTGTATAGAGGCTCAGTCAAATGGAATCACATCAACGCGGACATTCAAATTTCTAGCCAGTTTGTAGAACAGTATTTTGCAAGGAAACTGGCGACTGTTGGAGGGTCGCACACGGAGCAGTACATAGGTACATTAGAACGACGAACGCAAGGTCAGATCATTTCAAAATCAGGTGCCAAATTTTTAGTTGGGAGTACAGGTGGACAAGAATTCCCTCTGTTTTAGGGAATCTTTTAGTTCATCAGCGTGTCACAAAAAACCGTTACTGGCCCCTTTCTAGAACTACAAGCATATACTTTACACTTTTTCCTGCGTCTTAATGAACAATTTTAATACGGCCAATCCATCTAATCCCTGGTCTTTCAAGTGAACTATTTCCTTCAGTTTTTTCGTCCACGGTGCTATATGTATCTTTTATATCCACAAGGAGTGTCCCACACACACACACACTCACACACAGTTTCCTTCCACATTATTCCAAATTCACGACCCATAAACACGAAACAATTCAAATCTGCATAACATCTACAATTTAAAGATCACTGTGAAGCTAAAATCAGTTAAACTGAACCCGCTTTATGACTCTGGTCTCAGTTAACATTAGGCTAATTTCGAGTTAAGCTTACCACCGAATAATCAGAATTGCTTTTTCGTATGTGAATAATTTTGAATGCAGTCTAGTTTATCATTCTATAAAATCATCCACTAAATCTACGCTGTGGCCCTGCTTGACGTAGTAACTGTGTTGTCAAGAAGACGACAAATAAATAAATAAAGTTAAAATAATATGAACCAAAACTCAATTATTCAGGCATATGACGCCCTGTCTATTGGTGAATAGTTACCGACGTTTCGGAGTACAGTGCCTCCAACAATTTCTGGGACCATGCAGAAGTAAATTGCTCGTGGGTTGTAGACCTGGGTATCGAGGCAAAGGGCTGCTCCGAGAGGCTGCAAGAACGCAAAGAAATTCAGTCTTCATCAACATCGCAATCAGCGCTCCATATCTTGCATATTATGAATCAACTCCACCGCTCGCTCAGGGACAATAGTCCTTATACCCCCACCCGCAAACTTGTCCCATTTAACACTCGATTACATACACGCTGATAAAGAGAACAAGGGTCGTCAAATGGGGAGGGTAAGTAAGGCATTTGCTTCAGGCGCAATGTTTCAAGGCGCAAAATGAAGAAGGCAAAAGTTATAAGTAAATGTAATACATATTTTATGTATATAATATTTTGAAAGTTTACCTGAAGGGTACCTTCAAAACGTTTCGAACATGGGGAAAACCGAGCACAGCAAAAGAAGTTAAGTCTGCGATTATGTTACATCGTCCTTTTCGTGTATTGTCACCTCTACATTGGACATGCCCAGCTGAGTTCTTTTGTGTCATAGGGACAGGTCATTGTGTGTGATAAATGTATTGTGTTGAACAGAAGGTGTTCTACTGCATCTCTTTTACAAATTAGGCAGCATGAAAGGGATGTCGCAGCAAATTTCGTAAAGAAAAATCCTTGATTAGTTCCGTGCAAAAAAAAACAGATTATGAAAGAGTGGGAGATTTTCAAAACACAGGTTTAATGTAAAACGAAATAGGACTATTTGGGCCATCAAAAGAGAACAAACCGCATTAAAACTTTGGCCCCTTTGACTGTTCGATGTGGAGTGTCAAAAGCCCAAGCTCACGTGGGGAAAGAAACTTCTGAAGCTAGGTCCATATACAATTAGATCCGTACGAAACTTATTTCCACCAGATTTCGAAGGAAGAACTTCAAACTGGCAGTGGTATCAACAGTGGGTATCCAAATAATTTCTTGATTCCAATCTCGTGTTTTTCTCGGATAACGTACAGTATGTTAAAGGGTAGAATATTATATACTGTATTGATATCTGAAAATGCACATGCAATTTTTCGAGTCCCTTGTCAGGACCTTAAATTTGTAGTCTGGTGTGTGTTGAGTGAGCGCAAAATAATAGGGCCCTCTTTTCTTTTTTAAGTAACAGTACATTACCACTGCTACTTTAAGTTAATTCCAGAACTATTCTTCTGCGAATTAGCACAACAGCTAAATACACGGCTAATTCATACAGCAAAATGCCAGGGCCGACACAATAAATTGTCAGTAGCTGCCCTAGAAGAGATGTCTCCCGAATGGGGTTTTTGGCCTCCTAGGTGTCCATGTTTAAATTCCTACCATTATTATTTTTGGAGATTAATAAAAGTCGGAGTTCACGTTATTAGCCCCCATTCTTCACAAGAACTGGAAGAAGATATTCCACAAGAAATCGTCACTGTTTCACAAGGCGTTCCGTAGTGTGCCGAGAAATATTTTGAGTAGGTTCAAGGCCTGGGTTGCTAGCTGGAGGTCAGCTCTTCTAGAATCTTTTACAAAACGCGGTAAACTGATTACAGGGGAAAGCAAACTGCAAACATCGGGTGGAGAGAAGCTTCGTATACGATAAATCTTTAGTGACAGCGGCCATACTGAGACGAGGTGTAAACATACTTTCTCCCTATGACAGTGTTGAGACCTGATTTTAGAAGAAGCATTACAGAAGAAAAGGTGTGCCTGTTTGATATGCAACAATATCCTCAACAGGACGCACAAATTGACGCCATAATTGCGCATTTTCTAACACAGAAGACAAAGAATTACTTGCACATACAACATTTATACCATCGCAACCACACAATATTATCAGTCCAATACAATTAAATAACTTTCTAAAAACGGTAAATGATTCGGATTTATCAATCCATCAGAAAGCTTACAAAGCAAATTGTGTTTTACCTGCAGTTTATAATTAACCTGATAATATATTATTAAATTTAAATCATGTAGCCTTTTTAAGATAATATAGTTCTACTAGAGTGATAATATTATTTATTTTGATGGTTTCAAAGACACAAGACGATGAATTCCATTAAATCAATACCAACACAGCTAGGCATCTAATTTTGTTCCTCGATTTCTGAGATTTTTTTAAATGTCTGTTTTAAAACACTTCTTAGAAATCGTGATTATCGTGTTTATTAACCCTATAAATAGTCAGAATTAATTATCTTTCCAGCAAGGTTTAACAATGAATACTGCATTTCGCCCATAGAGCATATTCTTGTATTCCGTACGTGTCTTAGATATTGCAGTCCTAATTCTTTCAACATTATTCACCAATTAATCTTTCTACTGGGGGCACATTGTATTCTCTCTTGAGTTACGAAATGACTTTGTATTAGTAACGTGGATTGAAACTGTAGACTTCAAAGTGTTTATTGTTTCATGTATTGTGTTCTTCACATAGGCCTCCGTGTAATTAGAAATACGTTATATGAATGAAATTAATACAGCAATTTCAAAATTCCATCTCTGTTTGGCGCTGAGGTGCCCAAGCCGAAGGAAATCTTAATTGCGGCTCTGAGGATCAGACTGGACAGCGAAGGACGAGGGGGGAATTGTGAGAAAAATTATTAATAAAACTTCCAGAGAGAATAAACTTTAAAAACCTCTGTGAGAAGGAGACAAAACACGTGTTCGAAACTTTAACTCCGAATTTACGCGGCTGTTTGACCAACAGGGTTGTATCAGTGTCGAATAGCTTCTCCCTAACGCAATGAAGCCACTGTAAACAATCACGTACTAAGAGCAGACAGTTCGGACATACAAGAGTAACTGGAACGAACTGTCCGAAAAGTACATAAATTAGTGTGTGATTCAGCTCTGTGAATCGTTGATCTTGTAGCATTTTGGTCAATGTGAGAACCTAAACTAAACAGTATAGTAACACAAGGACAAAGGGGAGTAACGGCTCGACATATTTCTGTTACTGTACTAAAAAATAAATTTTGGGACCCCATTAAAGTGTTGGTCTGAAATGATAATACAAGTATAAAGATCTAAAACCTATATACGAAATACATGGTATACTTGACATAAAATCTGAAATGAAACAGTTTTTCCAGCCTCCCGAAAGGTGGGGGTCCCTTGAAGCCGCATAGATTACGGTCGATGTTCATATTCGACCCTGAAAAACAAATTCGGGCCATAAAAGGTATAAAACTATATTTAAATTTGTGATCTTGTGTTCAATGAGATATTAAAACAGCATTGGAAGAAAGTAGTTGGTTATTATGAATACAATCTTTGTTATGGAAAATTTCACATGTGGTGACTGCCCCATTCTTTTAACTAGATGTAACTATTTTAAACCTTCGCAGTCCAAATTAGTTTTGTGAATTTGAATAATCTTGTAGAATCATTTAATTAGCACACCAACTAATGCACATACATGAAATGTTTACATTAAAACATTTAAAATCGCTCCAACATGTTTCGATCCCAAGATCATCCTCAGGGAGCTAAACCGTTCCCTGCAAAAGTCACATATTTAAAAACACTCACTGACTAATTTCCTTGTATTAACCTGGTGCTGTAGCAACATATCTGTAACAGGCGCATTCTCAGCAGCGTACGACTTACACAATACGGTAGGCATAAATCTTGCTTCAATCCAGATAGCCTAATTATTCGTGTACAAAATTCAATTATTACTATATTATTTTGACAATCTAATCCTACTATATTGTTTGTACAATCTACTTAATAAATATATTTTATATTATAGACATGCCGCTACAGCACCAAATTAATATAAGGAAATTAATCAGCCATTGTTTTTAAATATGTGACTTTGGCAGGGAACGGTGTAGCTCCCTGAGGATGATATTGGGACCGAAACATATTGGAGCGATTTTAAATGTTTTAATGTAAAAATGTTATGTATGTGCATTAGTTGGTGTGTTAATTAAATTACTCTACGAAATGCACGGTGATACGATGAAGATAATCTTGTCCAAATTAACTTTCCAGGAAATTTATAATCTTCCGAGCTAAAAACGAGCAACCACAAAATGGCAGGAGCTTAGGGAAAATAACATAAAACATTGGTAAACAGTGCGCATCAATTTGAGCTTGACAAGAAGTATGGTATAATGGAACGCACTGTCGAGTGTAACTAAAATTAAAGCTGCACACAATGTCTCTACTACAACATTATGCAGTTATTGACACGTCACCGTTCTCTGCACGAACCTTCAAAGAAAAATTAGCATACTTTCCTAAGGAGCCTTCTTACAAAACATCTTACATAACGGTCCTGCAAGGATACAATACAGGCCTAATTCCACATAATGGAGCGAATAATGAAGGAAGCTATTAAAGCTATGCTTTAAAGAAAAACACTTGATGTTTTTACAGTGAATATACGCGACAAAAATAATTCACCTAACAATGCTGAAGACAGTCAAGAAATAACGTGACATAAATCCCTGTTGAGGAGGACAGAGTAGGTGTCCGCGGGGACGGAATTCTTTTGGGAAAAGACGTGGTTTCTTGCCCTCTATAACTCTATTATTGTTACAAATGAAAAGATTCTACGGCGACGAAAATTATAATAAGCTGTAGGAGTCTGAGGTATGATAACATGTAATAGCAACTGGTGATTCAGAACGTTTCGGTGAAACGTCCTGCTCCCAAACTCGGGCCACAAGTATCCTGAATATGGAGAGCCTTATAACTCTCTATGGTTCCATAACCAAGGAGACCAAAAAGTATAAGTTTAAACAAAGTGTCTATGACTTTTATTATTTTTAATTTTTAAAAATTAAACCCTATAATATTTGCAATTAAAAACATGCTTTTGAATACTGCAACGAACGCTCACTCGGTCAATTACTAAATTAGCCCCCTGAGACCAGGTTCAAGACGAAGAAAAAGGTAATAATTTAATTCATATTGTTATAAGTGGTTGTTTGAATGGTCTTGTATGACTACGGTTTGAAAATGTCACAATTTTTTATTAGTTAAATTTATCGTAAAGGATGTGAACTTAAACAGTGCATTTGTATCAGTAATTAACCAACTTTATGCACAAAATTTTTGTTTTAGAGTAAGTTTATTTCATGCCTCTACACGTTTCGAGCACATGGGCTCATCGTCAGGTGGTCAAAATTGCATTACACAGCCTCTGGTATCATCACACCTATATGCGTGATGATACCAGAGGCTGTGTAATGCAATTTTGACCTCCTGATGATGAGCACATGTGCTAGAAACATGTAGAGACATGAAAAAAAACTTAGTGTGAAACAAATTTTTTGCATCAGGTTGGTTAATTACTGAGACAAATATACTGAGATGTACGGTCCGCAAAACGTCAAAAAAAATTAAACAATGCAATAGCTACACAGTGTTAAGAAACTAATTACAGAAAACGTAAAACTTAAGTCTGAATTATTCGATTGGAAATTTTAACTGCATACATTCTGTACATAATCTGTGCTTATGAAGAAAGAGAAAGTGGTTCTACACACACGGGTACACAGCGGGATGTCGTCCTTGCCAACTTTTAGGGGCTTTTCCACAGCCGCGGGAAGCGCATATTTCCTTCACTGTGTCCGTCCACCTCTCCGCATGTAACACCGCGTCTTGCACTGAATTTATTTGCGTGAAATTTCCTCCTGTGGTCTTCAATGAGAAACTGTCTAGAAGCCCCAAATTTGGTTAAAGTTGAGAAAAAGTAGCCAGAAATTTGTATGTATGTTAATAACTGTCCAACGAGATCTCGTTGGAAAATTATTAATATAGATCAGCTATGCACGGAACCATAAACATAAAATTCAAGTTTTTATGTTTTGCTGGCGACATTCAGTCAGCATGGAAGGGCTGTCTTAGAGTAAAAGGGTATTAAATTCTTCAGAGAGCCGTCGACGTATATACATCGTACAAAAGTACCGCTAGGTTAGGTTATATGTATACAGCCTATCTTGTTCATATAATTTTATTATTTTGCTTAGTGGAACTAAGTTTCAGACGAGAGCCACAAACAAGAACACCAATCTCTGGGAAGTGATAAGAAACTGAATTACCTCAATACGGAGCTGGAGTAATAACCTATCGACATATATCCGACCAATAACTTGCTTTACCTTGCAACTGTTTTGCTGCTCATGTGGCAAGTAACAAAAAAAAATTTTCAGATAGAATAGGAACTATGTACAATAAAAACAGAGAAATGTGTGGTGTTTTCAAGTAATTTTTTCTCGTATGTGCATTATTTGGTTAATAAAAATATTATTTGTGTGTCGTGCAGCACAATGATGCTTGAGAAGTCGACAGTCGCTCAGCGAAGAAGAACGCCGCCTAGTAAATGTGAAGCAATTCATGTAAGGCCTGGACGGGTCGATATGGATCCAGCAGGCTGAGGCTCCCAGATTGCTAGGAAATTGATACATGAAAGTGGTATGTTTTTTTTCATGAGCCGACGGCCTCCGACACCTACACGCTACCCCTACGGGGCGCTCATCTGCATG
>Ga0136643_10005309_pt1 | contig 18111 bp, 16 predicted proteins | sample TergutLab28metaG_FD_96883 | JGI IMG/M metagenome (GOLD analysis project Ga0136643, IMG submission 96883) | Labiotermes labralis P1 segment gut microbial communities from Petit-Saut dam, French Guiana - Lab288 P1 (version 3) (version 3) | ecosystem: Host-associated > Arthropoda: Insects >...
GCTTCAATTCTCCATGTGACACACAACTGGAAAAGAAATGTTAATTCATTACAATAACTAATTAACCTTTTGATGCCTAATGTCAACTATAGTGGTCGTACCACACCGCTAACCTTTAAAGTTGCATTTTATATATTTATTCAACAAATATAGGTATTGAATATTTTAAACATGGTATATACTGTCCGTTTTTTCTCTTCAAAATGCAGTTTGTTTCATAATTCTAACTTATTTGGTTCCTGTATTATTCACATTTTATATAAAGGGTGTGCTAAAATTTAAAAAATAATTCCGGCACCAAAAGGTTAAGACTGACAAGTGTGCCTGCTGCAACTGACTACACACACATTTACAAACAGTCTGCAGTCTTGATGTACATTTATTGCAAACATATATAACTGAAATTTAAATATAAATATTAATATACTTGTATGGCAAAATAAAACTATATTGCAGGCAAACTATTTTTAAAAAATCCATTACATCTTCATATATTTCATTAAAAATTCTTGATTAAGCAAATTTTATGCATTTGTACACAGACATTTAGTGTTCAATTACTGTAACTAAAAATGGTGCATCAACACAGTTAACAAAGCATAGGAAGGTGCATTAGTTATACCTTTCATTTTATTAACTAACCTACTTCAGACTGACGAAATGAAAAACAGATAATCTCACTAACAAGACACATTTCATAAACTGGAGATAGTATAAAAATGCTAATATAGCTATTCTTGTTCTGCTTTCAGGTTCTTTACTCTGTGCTTTCCTCTTGTGGCAGATGGAAGAGCTAACAGTCACTAATACAAGTCTACTGCTCAGTAGATGGAAGCATTACATTTTTACTGTACTGTAGTCCATCAAATATTTCAAAAAGTCGAAACTTACAAGATTCAGAATTTATCAGAACCAGACTATCTTCTGAAAACCTTAATACTGGTTCATACTGTCTGCAAGGCAAATCAATAAATGCTTCATGGGCATAATCATTAAATACAATTTCTGTAGCTGGTTACAGGTACCAAGCTCACATATGTACAAAAAAATCACCACTATCATCTCCACCATCTTCTTTGTCATTCCAATACCAATTTATTGTCATCACCATCATCAAATAGTCAAGGAGTTAGGCCATCTGTTCACCAATTGCAGCCTTAGCAGTTTCAGTTTCCATACTCACCTCCTTGCCCCAATCTGCTACAATGAACCCATTTCTGTAGTCAAATTCTAATAGAGGTTCAGTTTTCAATAAATATCACTATTTTTTACCTTCTCAGATTAATTAAATATAAAGTCTAAGCTTGATACTATATTTTAAGACTGCTACTAACATATCACCAATCAACTTCTCTCGAGTTCCTCTGGTACTCTCCTCCATATACTTCTTTATTTGATACAAAACAGATCCTGATTCTGCAGGTTCGATAACAGGGTCAGTCATTTCCACCTGATAAAGTTTGGATCTGCTGCCAGAGACATCACTCTGAATCAGAGGTTTCACTGATTTTGTTTCTATAATGCACAATAGAATCAAAATTATCAAGTTTATACATATGAAGATGTAATTAAAAGTACTACATTTTTCAGAATGCATTCACTATATTTCCATAAACCTCTCATTTCAAGTGAAGAACAATGATTAATGGTGTGTAAGAACAGTGTCCAGGGCAAAGTCACATAATAAGGAGCTCTGCAAAACCCACTCTTCAACTAATACCATTAGCATGATTAAATGAAGGCACAATAGGCAGAACATGTGTCATGTCTGTGGCAAAAGAAATAAAAAAAGAGACCACTTAGGAGACCTATGGGAGCATAACATTAAAATGTTCCCAGGATTGGTACCAACAGCAAGCTTTTGTGAACACCATGATGGGTCTTTAGGTTCCACTAAACCAGGACAGTCTTTAACCAGTGAAGGAACTATCAACATTTGTATCTCATAAGATACATGTATTATCACACAAATACAGCAAAACATTTAAATTGAATGTGGCACATCCAACATAGTGGAAATGATAACCCCGTCTGGGTCAGTGGGTGCCCAACACTTGAACATGTGAGCTTCACACAGCATTGAAATGGCCATGCATCAGACACAATGTAAGAATATCCTGCTTGTAAGGGGTGCTTGATGTAGAAACAGATAGTCACGAGATGATACAACTAGTCTTCACTTCTCTCTGGGCAGGGAGGTTCTGGTTATGAGAAAAGTGTAGTCTATCTCACTACATTAAGAACCTCACTTGTTATTTGGAATACCATGAATAATTACATATAAGCAGCTGTATCTAACTTCCACAAATAATTACTGTATACTGAATAACTATTTACACAGTAAACAAGTTTACATTTCATGTCAGTCAGATGTTCATCTGTGGTCATAATCAACCCCCTTTGACACTGAAACATCAGCTCCTGAAACCAATCTGCAGCATCTGGCACCACAATTCCACCAAGCACCCTGCATACCCCAGAGCATAAGACACAACACTCTGTATCAAGTTACAGATAAGTCTTGCAAAGGTGCAAGGCAGTTTTATTTTGACAATGTTGTACAGTGTCCACCTAACATACCAAATGCACTTGCCAGCCAATCATTCACGCCACCAGACACAGCATCAAAACTTGTGTGAGGAGAATATACTGCAATTCTGTTCTCAAGGCACGTAGCAATTATACGCTCCTAAAATTAAAACAGGGAGACTGTTAGGACCATATATAAGCTAATAAAATACGTTTAAGTTAAAAACTGGTATTATTAAAGCCAAGACAATAGGAAGAGTAAAAAAACTTGAACATGTATGTAAGTGGAATGACAAGCCTCTTAAAACATGGGAGTAGTAATAGAACACTCTCATGAACACTACTGCCTGCAGTTACCACTTTAAAATTTCTTAATATGACCCAAATGTGGCTATGAAGTATTATAGTTGTGTCGCTGGCAAAGAAGACAATGGTAATGATGAGGATGCTCATCACCATTATCGTTAGATAAAACCAAGCAACCAACAAAAGCAACAACATAGATATGCAGTTGGGAACCCACCATGATTCAATAATCAGGGCCCCTCTATAATTATTAGAAAAGTTATTCCCAGAAGCTCTTAACAGGAATTCAGAATACTACCTTCTGTCAGAAGAAATAGGGACCCCCTGTGCTGTGGGGTCTGTACAGACCTTATCTACACCACTAATCCTAAGGCCCATTAAGCAAGGTACTGTGCTTCATTAAAGATACAGAACTGTTAGAGGAATGAAACAGAAAAGGATATAAAACAGACGACATACTGTCATGCTCTCTGGGTTTTTAATGCCCATCTTTATAGTCATTTCTAATCTGAATTGTTTTCAAAACTTTAATAATATTTTAGATACATGATGAAACCACTTCTAACATGCCTGTATAAAAATGAATAGGTTTTGCATGACTGCCATTAGAGTTACTATCAGTATTATCATCATCATCATCATCATCCCACTCTTTTCTTAGTCAATTCCATTCATTGCATCTCCAAGCACAGTAAAATGATCTGGTACCAAGATTAAGAATCTGTCAGCTTGTGTTTCCAGTCACACCCTATGCTGAGAAAAAGATGCTGACAGTGCACAAGGTGAACAGAAGGAAAAGGAGGGCAAAAGAGAACAAGAAAAAAAGAACAAGATTGCAGATAAAAACATTACAAAATGCCATATTTACTCAAACATAAGAGTGATTTCTGAATTCACCATCTGAAAAACATAAATCACCTTACTTGCTTGGCAGTTAAACAGGCTCTGTAAAGGTATTTTCCTGAAAATTGATGATTGTGAGGGGGATAGCTTAGTACTCAGTTAAAAATGGTATGTAGGTATGATTTACCTCTTCAGACTTGGATCTTACCTTCCATGTTCTTCCTGTGACAGATTTCAGTGGCACAAATATGGGAGGATGGTAGGAAATGATCAGATCAGCATGCACCTTCACAGCTTCTTCCATAACATCCTCTGTTAAGTCATTTGTGAGTAGAATTCTTTCAATATTCTTCTTGGTGACTGGCTCAACCAGAAGTCCCACATTATCCCAAGGTTCAGCCAAAGATTTTGGGGCAAAATTGTTTAATTTTGTAATCACATTATCTAGTGAAAGGCCACGATTTCTTGCATTTGTCATGATTGAATACATGTTTGCCTTGTAAAAACAATAAAGCTTCCAACAATGCTCTGACTCCGACCGTTGCTCAGAGGAACATAAGCCTGACTTTGTGTTGTTAGCGCTACCACACAGATGTGAATAATTATAAACGTTGTACCAGGAACTTATTATTATTATGGATCTGAATGGAAGACAATATTTCTGTTGAAACTTACTTCCAAACAACAAAGATAAAAGCATCTGTTAGTTCAATCCTCTCAATATCTGAAAAGAAAGACATGAAATGTAACAAACTACATCCAACAAATTAAACATATTTCAGTACAAAACGCGTCTCATTCAGGAGGCAAAGTTTTAAAGTACACCACATGCAATTCCTTTGCATTTCATAATTTACTTTCATCTTTCCATTCGGTTACTTAGTACCTCCAGGGTACAGAGTTCATTCAATAAAATATTCTCAGGCTGCTAGCCCAAGAATATTTTATTGCGTTTAGTCGCTGCGAAAGCTTTAAATTATATATGGAATTCATCTTTTTCATGGAAATGCTTTCCTCAAACTTCAACCTCAAATACCCACATTCTATGCTGTTCCTTAAAGAAAGGAAGATACGATTTTTATCCAAGTAAATTCATACATACAACTTTATTTTTGTATATTCTGATCTTTAAGTTTTTAGATAGCATACACTAAACACGGTGGTGTGGCAAGAAGGCTCCCATTCTTGTATTCAAGAATTTCAGCCAGCTATTCTGAAGTTTCCCTCAGTCCCTACAGATAAACATTGGGATATGACCTAAACACAAGCCACAACTGCACCATTCAAGATCTTTTGCTACTTGCTATCCAATTTGACATGATATGAGAAGATATCACATTACAAACCAAATGGCAGCAAAGATTCCAAAATTTAACCTGCTATATTCAAAAATGTACTTTTCATGTATTCAATGCATTGTCAAGTACTTTATGAACTTTTCCAATGGATTGATTTGATGTCCTCATGTGTACAGTATCATGAATATGTCCTGTATTCTGATGGAATGTATATATATTTAGCTTTTAAACATACAAATACAAACAGGCACAGGGAGCACTCAAAATAAACTAAGTTCCCACATGCAGCAATACACCACAGGATGCTAAAAGGCATGTATAACAGAGAATAACAATCAGAAAATGTATATTCTGTAAGAACATGAAGCTCCATTTGAAACACCTCACTCCTTCCAACAGTTCAGAACTGTCTTAATACCACTTGCAAACCCCTGTGAAAGTAGCATAACATAACGAGGTAAACGATTATGGAGGGTGGGACACAGGTAAATAGCAAGCAATATACATGCCATTTCTTGGCACAACAGAGGTCTGGAACACAGTTTGTAGGACTGGAGCTGCCTGTGTCATGGGGCTGTCAGGACGGCTCTAAAGAATCAAGCAAGAAACGTGGAATATTGGATGACCATAACTGCACACATACAATCAGAACTCCTTCCTCCAAGATCATAACTATGGAAAATGGAAGAATTACTGCAACTAAATACAAAAGACCTAAAAAAAAGTCTATAAGAGGACTATTAACAAGTTACTGTAACTGAAAATAATGCCTCTCCAGGCTGGGATTAACTACATACACCACATGTAAAAACCCTAAAAATAATTACATGCATTGCGCTACTATGAGATTGTCACTTCACAGCTATTTCATGAACTCCAGGGACTATAAAACATTAGTCTGCAAACAACTGCAACTTACAGAAAGTGTAGGGAAAAAATACCAGAATAAGCAGTTGTGTGGCAGGCACAATAAACATGGGTGTTTGTAGTATTTGGGAGGGTTGACATCCACCCTGTTCTAGTCTGGTCCATCTTTTTACATAAGCCATCTGCAAACACTCTGAAATAGTTGCATATTTCACTTAAAGATTGCCCCTCCAGCTGTGGAAAGGCCCTGGAGGTGTTAAAGTGAAAGTTAAATACGTTCCCCAGTCACAACCTTTCAGTTAAACAAAAAATGCTTGGTGAAGAGTAAAAAATGTGTAATTGGTCTGGGATTAGTTTTAATTCACCTGAAGACAGAAACAGGTAGTTCCTAAAATATTCTGTGGTGTTTTGTTTTGCAACACAGGAAAAAAAGTCCTAATAAATGTAAGTGATAAAAACGTATAAAACATGTACTTCTGTATCAATAACTTTCCCATTTACTTGTCTGGTGACTGTTGATGCACTTTTGTTACTTAATTAATTATGTTATATAGTGTTTGTCGTGGGTGAATGATGGAATACTTTGGAAATGAGTCACATTAGTTAGCTGCACTACGATTAAACCGCTTCGCCACTGATTATAATGTTATACATCATCCATTACACTTACATTCAAACAAGTATTAGACACTCAACAACAGAATTACAGAGGAGTAAGGTGTTTTGATGGATGCATGACTTACATTCAATTCCACAGTGCAATGGTGAAATCAGAATATTCAGATTGGATGCAGTACAAACTGCCTAAAAAACTATATAAACAATTTGTAATTAAATTAAGCAATAATAAATTACAAAACTAAATAAAATGGCATTTAACATTATCAGATTGTAACAGATACAAGTGCCCAGTTAATGGAAGTATGGGAAAGAATATGGTTTACTCAAGACCAAGGTAGCCTGAAAACGATCTCAATGTCAATGGGTGCTGAGATCTGCAGACCTGGCCTTTGTTTTTCTTGGATGTTACGTGGTGTTGGTTGGCAGTTGGTTACCAATGCTTCATTTTGGTGCTACCTTCAAGTGTGAAGCAAGTCTGATAGGTTGTCCCAAAATGCTGGTATAAACTACAAACCTATGCCATGTAGCAACCCAAAAGAGCAAAGGCCTTGGCTACACCATAACAGAAGTCTGAAATCTGGCCTACAGACCTGTTGCTTAGTGCAGATGGGTGGTGCTCCCTAGAAACAAAGTGAAAAGCAATAATAAACTCATTTGCTAAGTCAAGTTATAAGTTACTGATGTTAAATTGAAATTATAGATGACAACAGTTGAGCATAAATGTTAATGCTTATAACAAGTACACTGTTTTGAACTGGTAAATCACAGGGTAGAAAGTACCAATGGTGTAAATATAAAAGCACCGGAACAAAATTGCACTGAATGTCACAACTATAATTTCAATGCCACTCTGACAATGCCCTATCTAGAATTCATTTTAGGGACTGGACATTTATTACACACAATGAACTGCCATGTGAAAGACTACAGAGAGGTTGATAAGCAGCCATACAGTAAGTAGTACTAGTACAGATGATGACTGACAGCAAAATGGCCTGAAAAAAAAGGTAGGTCATAACACAGCCAGTATAGTCAAGATCACATACATGGCAACATTTATTTGACTGTTGTAAGAATTACCAACTGCATTTACACATTTCTAGGTAAGTGTTTCTTTTAGTATACATGTTGCAATTCCAAAGTAACTCACTGTTATGATGCCATTACACAGAAAAATGTTATTTCTCCACAAGAATCACATTTTCACCATGAAAACATACATCATATGAAGTTCTACATAAATGTGAAAAAAAAAGGTAAATAAAACAAAATTAAAATGATACCCCAAGATCTATTACAAACTGATACAATATTCCCCAGCATTACACACGAAATCCCACTGTTTCATAGACTTACATGACAATCCTTGAACAAAATTTTACATACTACTAACAAAACAAAATAACAGTGATCTGGATATTATACTTGTATGCCTATTTTGATACATTCAGTCTGTGAACTGCCATAGTTTCACTTCAGCATCATCACTTGCTGAGGCCAAAAGTCCCTGAACACTTGGATTCCACATAACCGAATTGACATCCTGCATATGAGCTTTGTGACAAGTATGGTACAACACAAAAGTTGGTTGATTGGGATCAGAATCTTCTGTTTCCTTAAAAATTCTAATGATATCATCACCACAAGCAGTTGCAATCAGTCCTGTGTTATGACACCAGGAAACATCATACACAGTACGACTATGGTACCCAGAAAGCGTACACACACATTTCCAAACTGGTTCATTATCAGGTGTCACAATTCCTTCAGAATTTCCAGGAAGATACTGCTGCCATATCTTCACAGTACAATCATCACTGCAACTTGCGATGCGAGTCCCAGTGCTGTCAAAGGCCAAGCTCCAAACAGTTGACTCATGAGAATTTAAAGTTGCCATGCAAGTCCAATCATTATCTGCCTCATCTTCTCTGAACAGCTTTATAGTATTATCATAGCTAGCAGAAGCAAGGATATCAAGGTGTGGATGCCACACCACTTTCTTTACATCTTGCGTATGAGCATTCAACACAGCAGCACATTCATATTCATCATCATCAGCAACCTCCCACACCCACACACTTTTATCTCTGCTACAAGTTGCCAACAGATGGCCAGACTTAGCCCATGCAACACTTTTAACCTCATTTTCATGGCCTTCCAATGTGGCATTACATTCAAACTGCCCAGATTTCTTATCCCAGATGGCCGTAGTTGCATCAAAGCTTGCAGAAGCCAAGTAATTTCCACAAGGAGACCATGCTACCTCTCGAATTGTTCTTTGATGGCCATCAGTTAGTACAGCCTTGCTGACCCATTTTGAACCTTCCCTACCCCAGATGCATATAGTTTTGTCCTCACCACAAGATGCTAATGTGTTACCCTGAGGATGCCAACAAATATCCCAAACACGACCTGCATGACCTAACAGGGTTTGTACCAAATTCAGTTTTCCCATCGCACCTGAAAACAAAACACCGTTCCAGTACACATAAACATAAAGTTAAGCTTTGAGTAAGTTTATGCTATCAATCTAATTGCTAATGACAGAGGTCCAATGAAATGAAAAATCTGCTGAATATGGTAAGAATGAAAATCAGAAATTCAGTGATACGGACAGGAAAAACACCAGAATGCCTTTCACGGGATGAAAATAATTAAAAACGTGGTAAACACAAACACTGAGGGGACTATATACATGGTGAAGGGACCAAGTGAAAAGATATACTACAAAACAGAGATTGGAGAAAGTACATGTGGATGCAACTGGGAATTTTATAAGAGGATATAAAATAAAAATGGCTCTGTCAAAAGACAGTGCAATGTGCAAAAACAAAAGGGGGATAACATTTTTAAATCTTTGAAGCCTGAAAGCCTGAAATTCATTTTTAAGAATTCAGTTCTTATCTCACACAAACACAATGTACCAAACACATAATGGAACTGATTTTTGTGTCATTCCCAACTATTTTTAGGTATTTTCCATGACTCTCTCCTACTATTTACATGTTAATAAATTATAATAATAATGAGCAAGACTAAAGGTTCTCAAGGTGGTAACCATGAAAACTGCTCTCTTCTTGGATGTGACACTGGTATACTTCTACAAGATTATACTGCCTCACAGGCTACAAGACAGCGATTTTAATGGCAGTCACATGGGATCACAAGGTTATTCTGTGAGAAGTAAAGCTGACAAGTGCAACAATTTATAGTACAACTCATGGTGCAAATCCCACTTGCAAGTGCAAGAACTAACATATACATGAATGCACACATGAATACAAAACCTCAGAGCAGTGTGTGCTTCTGCTGAGAGCTGAACCAGACATACAATTCATTACATGAATGCTGATTAATGTAATACACACTGTTCCTTAAACATTTCCAGAAAACGTATGCATTTATATGACAACTCACACTGTACTACTACTGAAGAAAATGGAGAGTACTATGATTGAATTGAACTTTCTTATCACTAGACTTATCACACTTCCAAACAGAAAGTCAACAATTAATACACAACACCTGGCCTACTCACATTTTAATATTCAACAAACACGAAGTCAATGGCAGGTTAGATTAAACTTGATTAGTCCAGTTTACATTTTGTTATTACATGTTGCTACGTTCTACAATGCCTTCCAAAACGCACAAAAAAACAAACGCATGAAATATTAAATATAACTTTGCCATTTCTCTTCAAGGAACCGTAAAATCGTCTGCTGGTTCACCACAACTCTTATTCCATCGCACCTCCCGTACTCCCATCAAATCTCACACTTGCCCATTTCTCTCATGTTTCCGTGTAACATACTGTAACTTCAAAATGGTTATCAATTACTTAAAACATCGCACTAGACAAAAATACAAAGAAAAAGCCATGAATCGGCTGCAAAAAAAAAAAAAAAAGGAGGACAAAAAAAAAAAAAAAACGGGCAGGTAAAACCAAAACTTTAATCCTTGAAAGGCTACACTACTATCCCTTCTTACAAGCACATATATTTTTTACACAGCATACTGACATTCACCTTATGTAATCAGTACAGTAGCACTCTGTAGAACATATAAAACAAACAGCAGTATTCTACGTCCTTCTCGTGCCAGAATATCATCTAACAAATGGAGCACCTAACTCCCATGAAGTTACCATACGAACGAAACGCGAACGAGCATTACACATGTCACGAATCGCTAGACCAAGTAGTAATCTGTGAGCTAGATGATGTTACCCTGGGCCACAGATTATATGTGACGAGATTAAAAACTCACTGCCCTAGGATGGCCAATAAAACTGTACTATTCGCAATCCATGGTACTAACCGATGAAGCGACAATGCGGGCCCTGTGCCAAACGTTTGTACTAACTCTAGGTATGAAAGTAGCGGTAGATCCGTCGGTGGAACTGTCACTTACTATTTATTACACTAACTAATGCACATGTATACAATACGTTTCATCACATGCTATTAATTACGAACATGTTTCCATCGCTTTTGCGATCATCATCGGGGTAGCTTTACAAGAGTACGAATAATACAATAATATGCCACATTGAATATCATACCACACAATGCTATAATAAATGTCTCAAACACTGAGTAGTTCCATTTACACACTTTTGCAGTTTAGTGTATTCTTAGTATTCCTGTAATGCTACCCTGCTTATGATCATGACAAAAGTGTTCGATACATGTTGGTAATTAATATTTCATAAAACACATTTCACACTTGTGCATTTGTTGGTTTCTACTATATAAGTTTAAACATTCTCTAATGCATGGATATGGAACATATTAAGCCAAGTACTATGTCAAATTTTTGTGCTATTTTGTATTCACCACCACACTTATGTCATTTATTGACAGGCACAAGTGGGAAAGCTACGATCACAGAACCACACTTAGCACAACACGCACACCAAAATGGACACATTAATCGTTTTGTGTTGCTGAAAAGGGACTTTCACTGCCCTTTACACAATTGGGCAGGTAATAACATTCATGTACATTCCATAAAGGGATGTAAGGGAGTGGGAGTACAGCTCCACTAATTCTTAACCTCACCACTGGATACAGATCATTGGTCGGCCTCACGCCATAGCCACTTTACCCCTAGAGAGAGGAGAAAAAGTACTTAGTACTCATTGAGTAGGAGGCAGTGTGGATCCCAAGGCCAGTTTGGCCTTCGTTTTTGGGAGAATAAACAAACTCCTTGGCCCTGCCATGATTCGAACTCTGGACCACCCAGCCTCTAACCTTGTCACTACACTCATGCCATCCCAACTACAATACACATGGAAAGAAACCTGCTCAAAAAGATTTATCCCCCCATATATCATTTACTCCGAAGACAGAGGAATATGTTCCATCCAAATAGTGGTAAATTTACTCAGCGCCATGTACCACAAGATGGTAATGTATGTAGTCGCCACCTCAAGTTCCGCACAAGCTGCCAGCTCAGTTGCCTGGGAAGTACATCCACTGTAATGTTAACAAGCCATCATCATTTGTACCTCTCAGCCATTGATGGATCCAATCTACAGGGGGCAGAGCTCAATTGCAATTAAAAATATAAAGGAGTGACATATACTAACTTTTACTTTTATTTAGTCATTTGTTTATTTAACTCAACTGTCAGTGCCACAGCTGTACTATAGTGTCAGATGTTAGTGAATAATTTAGTATGCACATAGAAGGAAGTGATCATCTACTGACGTGTGGTATTATACTGACATTTCCCATGGGGAGAGGGGAAATGCAACAAAACACAGGGCACTTTATACATTTGTAGGCTTGTAACTTATTCTTCACAGTATTCGACAGCAGATATGCAGAAACATTTATTCTGTTTTGAGTCATGGAAACAATTTTATATTTTACTCTCACTCAAAAATATCTGGACTTTGCTGCAACATTCTTGAATGGTGTAGAAGTCATTTAATATTATGATTTTGCCCTGCATTAAAGTGGCAAAACACTAGCATGTGCTTTGTCATCTAGACCACACCCCGTGCAACAAACATTCCAAATTATAATATAATCTGAAGCTTTCACAGCGACTAATCTTGAGCTAGCTGAGTGGTGAGGAAACCAAGGTTTTGATGACAATCTCTGTCCTTGTCATCAGTTCCCTAACAATGTGGCTGCTAGCCTGAGAATATTTTATTGAATTCTATATTATGTTCTTGACAGTACATATACCAGTCAATGTGTGCACACCACAGTTTCTGTAATGTGTAACTATACATAATAACACATGCTAATCCAGAGCAACTCATAAGCACAACCACAACAATGGAGGAAATGCCTGGAAAGAATCTGCAATTACTGCTGGACACGGCATTAATACAGTAGCGTTAAACTAAAAAAGTAATGATATTGAGCATACTAGTAACAAAGTATGTAATAATCTTGATGGTCAGGTTAAAAAAACAGCCCAACTCTAAGAAACATACTACAAACTGCAAAGATAAAGGAACAAATTCCTCAGTGGACTTTTAAGTCATATCCAATAGGAATACATTCCTGTTCACTTTGACAGTGTTTAACTATTTCAGACCTTCATACAAACCAGTCATCGTGTTACTCTGCTTTCTGGACACGCTTAAAAATGATGGGAGGTATTTTTGCAGAGTTCACTCAAATATGTCTCACGATATTCCCAGAGTAAGAATTCCGGCAGTCTCATACAAACTGCTAACAAAGTATATATCAAGGTGTATATGGCTTGTACTTTTAATTTCAGACCTGAGATCTCAGGCATGATTTTTGCTAAATTGGTCTACATGGACACCTTCTGGGTACTTATCCTGAAAAGAAAAACTTCCCAAATCTTCATACACGAATTCACACCTGGAAAGACAACACTAATGACACTTCACATATTCACATACAATAGTGACAGCGCTCAGAAAAAAAACAATATATTTAAACAAAAGACCTTGCTCATTCACAACACCCACAGTATTCATTATACACATTTCATGCAATGTGGCAGAACAGTTCATACATGTTACTGCTTGACAGTGATAAACCAAAACAGCATTAATTTCACAGCTTCTGTAAGTCCCATCATAAAACATTTACCTTTTCTGACATAAGGATGTCAGTTTTTGAATAAGTTGTATACATCTGTAGCTTCTTCTGTTCACACGTTATTGCAGCTGGTTGAAAACACTTGCAGAATTCTATATGGGAATTTAGATTCTCAGTATGTATTTCAAAATTCAGTAAGCACATAATTAAACAGTCATGCAGAGACTGTCACAATGCTCTGAAAGGATACATAAGAGGAAATAATTAATCCTGAAATACGAAGAATGGTAGTAAATATTTATGTTTCTGGGACATTACAGGGTATCTGCCATACTGGCCTAACACAATAATCAGACATCAGAGTCAACCTTTAATGACTGCTATAGGCCTCAGTTTGATACATTTCTTGCTGATTCCAGCAGCATGGCAAGTGTCAACAACATCAGTAACATTTTTGTATGATTCTGGAGCTTCCTCCATGACTAATTTGGGTGAAGCCACACGAATGGAGATACCCATTTCCTCCAATTTATTTAGTACATCTTTGTAATCAAGATTTCGTCGTGACTTTGCTCTTGAAAGCGCTCGTCCCTGAAAGAGAATTCACATGCTTAGTGTATGATTTCTGTTCATTCCAATTACAAGAAAAATGTTTACTTGTTTTTTATTAAACCTCTATCAGTTCAGGTATCAACCTGGTCAAGATGTGATCCAGCTGTCTCCCGCATGTATGGCAGAAATACTGTCTGAATCACCTTGTTTAATATCTCTGCACAGTGTATTATTTAATCTTCCATTCCATATATGGTTATTAAAAATTATCATATTTTCTAGAATACAATGTTTTCAACTTGAAAAATGCTACACAGAAATCTGTAAACATGTTACAGTCTGCAGGCAGCAGAGCTCATGACAAGAAGAAAAACAAAGCCACATGAACAAAAACATATGAAACCATCTGACTAAACTTACAGCACCATGACAAGTTGAACCAAAAGTTTCCTGCATTCCTTGCTCTGTGCCTGTAAGGACATAGCTACAAGTGCCCATGGTTCCACCAATCAGGACAGGTTGTCCTGTTAGTTGATAGTCTACGGGTATCAGCGGATGATGAGGTGGGAAAGCACGAGTAGAACCCTGTAACAATCACAGCATTTCAAAATAACTGAATATTCTAATTTACCTACTTACATTATACAGATGTACACGTAACTCTAAGGCATTTCTCAAATGCTTTACCCCAGGCTTAACCCACCTCTGTAACCAGTGATTTTAAAGACCTTTATTACACAAATTAAAGAAATACCACAAAAATAAAATGCTTAGTTTAATGGTGCTATGCTAAAGTTTGATAATCTCAAGGTCTGCACTTCAAAAGTCAACCAACCTTTCTGTGGACCAACAGTGTCTTCTGCTTTCCATCAACAATATGTTCCTCAATTTTTGCAATATTGTGTGATACATCATATATAACGTGCATATCCAAGTCATCTGGTGTTAAGTGGAACTGTTTTGCAAATGCCTGGTGAAAGAAGTTTAAACAAATGTCATGATTTGGAGAACAGAACACATGTAACTTGACAACTTCAGACTGCATATATATTTCTATGCTTTTCCTTACAATTATACAATAAACAATGCAATCTGATGTTCTAAAAACTGTGTTATATTTCATAATACATATCTCACTGTTGATCCCTACGTCATGTATTAGAAACACTAGCACAAAGCCCATTCATATTCCAACAGTAAATGTATTTAAAACAAACTTTTTCAAAAATACCCAACCTTGATAAATTTAACAGTTCTGGAAGACAGCTAAAACTAAACTAAACTCCGTGGCCTTTGTCCACACACGAACTATACCGACAGCTACATTAACATAAATGTACTAAATGTGATGGAATAACTGTATGTAGTATATGGTGTTGCTCTGTGGAGGAATGTTTGCACATAGTCTTCCTAGAAGAGCTCGTTTCATCAACAATACCTACCCCTAGGTCTTCATCAACTGCTACCAAAGCATGACCAATACAAAGAGATACATTACACTGATTCATGCATAACTGCCAGTAGTTCAGAGATCTGGTGCTCAAACACATACACACACAAAATAAATACTAGCAAACATTTCATAAATTTCACTAATAGGCAGCATAAGAAGTGACCACACAATCACTGACATTAATGCTTAAGGAAGGACTACTCCAAAAGCTTATCACCTGCATATTAACAAAGTGTGTGAGACCAATTACTACTGCATACCACTGACGTGCTGCCAAAAGATAACAAATACTTGTAACACACAACAGCAACTTGTGTGTTTAGGTTCTTTCTCAATTTTAATCTTTCTGACATGATCCAATGCAACAACCATTTTGGAAATCACCCTGTAAATATAAGCTGCCTCTACCCCAATTACTGAGGAGCCATGCCAGGCACCCAACTAATCAAATGTAGCTATGGACAAAACCAGAAGGCCGAATTAAAGACCTCAACAACTTCAAATTGAAGCAGCCAATGAACAATTAATGTCAGCAAGCAGTACCATTAAGGCAACTGCCACTGCAACTGAAAGCATTATGCATGAAATACGTGGCTTAATATTTAGCCAATCATGTGGCATGTCACAAGTGTAACAAAGGTGCATAATTAAGAAGGGTGTAAAACTCAAGTTACTAACTCCTCAAGGACACTGGGCTTTAAATTCTACCACCCAGGATGGAAGAATTTTAATTTTATACTATTCTTAAATACAGTCATAAAGGACTCTGAGGTCTATACACTGCAATGAGGCCAGCACTTAAGGGTTAAATAGATAACAATCATTTTGAAGAAATATGTGCTTCACTGCAGCACACCTTCTTTCTCTCTAAAAATATGAGAATTGCAAAACATAAGGTTGCACGAATGCATGTTTCAGCACTACCTGTCTGCTGAGGAAGGTCATTGAGCTTCGATTGACCCAAGCAAAGTTTGCAGCAGCAGCCATAGCTTTGAGATAATCCTGACCCTCTTGGGACATGATACGAGCACAAGCTAGCTGTCTATCATTTGTTTCTATATTATCACGCTTCATGGCTTTTTCCATCTGGACTAAGGCATCTGAAACATAATTCACGATTAGAATAAGCATCTGAATAAAATAGAATAGCAGAATTTTGGTGTCATATTTGATTAATTAACATGTAGCATATCACATAAGTTTTGAAATTACAGTGTTACCACTGGAGGCTATACAAATGCTATGTGCACCAACTTGGGCTGCGCAGACATGGACAGACAGTGGCCCCAACAAACAAGTCTATACGCTTCACAAATTCTCATGATCATCACTCCATAAAATCTATGAAGAGCTACCATGAAGTGATCCTATGCACTACATATTTAGCCAGGCACAGTTCACACACACACATATATAAATATAAAATAAGGTACAATATAACAAGTAGGTAAAGGTAATTTCACCCTAGAACAGGCCACAAAGGCCCAGGGGGGGAGAAGAGACTAGATGGGGTGAGTGGTCAGTGCTACGCCCCAGCCGCTTCACCTCCTGGGAAAGACCCGATACCCATTTTACACCTCAGAATTCGATCCCCATACCGTCCAGCCTGTAGCAAGTTGCTATACCGACTACACTATCCCAGCACCCAATATAATAAGTAGGCCTACATTAAAACATACAATACCTGTAGCAACTTGATGTCCAAATCCTCTGCTGCCAGAATGAATCATGACACAAATTTGCCCTTTCATTTCAATACCCATTCTGCTAGCTGCCCATGTATCATAAATTTCATCCACAACCTGTATTTCAGCATAATGGTTGCCTGCTCCCAATGTTCCTAACTGTGGCAGTCCTCGCTTTTTGGCTCGCATGCTTACTTTGGAAGGGTCAGCATTCAGCATCCGTCCATACTCCTCACAGTGCTCCTTATCTTCAGCCCAAATATACCCTGCACAAAGAACAACAGAATACTAAATTTAAAGTCCATTTCTTGCTCTGTTATGAAATGGTCACCCATTACTTCCACAGTAACTGACTTCTGCCTACTAACAGAAATGATATATGACTTAAAAAAATCATCCGGGATTGTGTATGGTTTAAATACCTTGGAGTGACACTAACGAAAGAAAGAAACAGCAACGAAGAAATTGACAATAAAATTATACATGGAAGGAAAGCAATAGGAAAGCTGAACTCAGTGCTGTGGAATGACAAAATAACCATGAAAACGAAAAAGATGACTTTTTCCACAATAGTAGAAAGTATAGCAACATATGGATCTGAAACATGGGAAATAAGCAAGAGGAATGAAAAACGACTGAAAGCCTTTGAGATGGACTTCTAGAGGAGAGCGTGCAGCGTATCAAGATTGGAACATGTATGGAATGACGAGATAAGAAGAAGAGTACATAGAAACAAAGACATTATGGACACAATCAACATGAAAAGACTCATATGGTATGGACACGTCCAAAGAATGCCTGAAGAACGGTGGCCCAAAAGGATGTTGGATTGGGTACCAAACAGGAGAAGAAAAAGGGGAAGACCCAGACGAGACTGGAGAGAGAACATACACCTAGAAATGGAACGGAGGAACCTACGACCC
>Ga0136643_10005311_pt1 | contig 18104 bp, 9 predicted proteins | sample TergutLab28metaG_FD_96883 | JGI IMG/M metagenome (GOLD analysis project Ga0136643, IMG submission 96883) | Labiotermes labralis P1 segment gut microbial communities from Petit-Saut dam, French Guiana - Lab288 P1 (version 3) (version 3) | ecosystem: Host-associated > Arthropoda: Insects >...
GGCGTCAGTTCAGTCGACTACTGGCAGCCGATGTGTGCGCATCAGCGGTAGTAATGCTGGATACACCATGTTCCGAGGTAGTGTGAAGGGTACTGGCTACCCACTGCATTCGCCAGTTTCCCCCTTCACTTCCCCTCGCGTGCGTCACCTTGTGCCATCACATTGCAACTGGAGTCTACTTCCACATGCAACAAGTGTTAACACATGCCATAAAACTTAAGAGTTTCCATGCAACGTGATTATAGTGTAGTTGTAATTATGGTATAGTTCATTCACTTGTGAGCTGGCAGGGAATAAATTCAGCGCTGTGCTGTAAAATTAATATTTTTTATACCTGTATATGCTTTTTGCAGAACTTTATGATACAATGGATAGAAAGTGTCAGTCAAACACAACAATACTAAATATAAAACATATAATGTGACAGCGGGGCTACATGTTTCGACTCTCACTGAGTCATCTTCAGGCCCTCATGATACAGATCCATACAAAGAATGTACTATGCATTGTGGGATCCCCAATGCCTACAATATCTGTAGTGAATGATGAGAGTGAATAACAGTGAGAACATATATGTATGCTACAGATATTGTGAGCGTTGGGGATCCCACAATGTATAGTACATTCTTTGTATGGATCTGTATCATGAGGGCCTGAATGAAGATGACTCAGTGAGAGTCGAAACATGTAGCCCTGCTGTCACATTATATGTTTTATGTTTAGTATTGTTGTGTTTGACATTTTCTATCCATTGTATACTGTAAACACTTAGGGATGGAAAACATCAGTTTTAAATAGAACTTTATAAACTGAATGTATAATGGGCAGGTTGTGTCTGTGTCTGTCCATGTGTTTTATCTCAGAAATGACTGAATGAATTTCAGTGAACGGATTATTACTAGAAATTGAGAAGTGAGTTTAATTTGAATACTTACCGACTTGGCTGAGTGCTTGATGTCAGGAATCAGAGCCCTATTCCTGGCAAGGGCAAGACATACTTTTGCAGTATCTGGGTTGGTCCTGGGACCAAGCCATGCTCCTCTCAGATGTATACAGTGACTCTTAGAGTGCATAGCGGCTGGGGCTCAGATTTGACCACTCACCTTTGTCCAGTGGTGAAATTAAGAATGTGTGGAGCTGTGTCTAACGTGCCCTAATATGGAGCTTAATTAAGCAGAGAGAGAACTTTACGGTACACTTTCCTTTATTGGTATTATTACATAACACCTCATTGAATTGAAACCCAAATTAAGCTCCTGAAATTTATGAAATATTTCATTGTACAGGACGTTAGTACATGATATCAGGTACACACTCAAAGTGGAGGTTCCAGGCTGCAGCACACTCCCTCCAAATAAAAATTTGAAAAAAAAATACAGATTTTGTAGGCGCAATTATATCAGATGGTTCACTTGATTTACCCCTCAGCCAAAATTGGCCACTGAAATAGGCTGATGACCAGTGCAGTGGAATTTCAAAAGTAAAATAAAGACTTAGAAAGTCTTAGTTGAAAATTAAAAATCTGAAAGGTTAAGTTGTAATTTAAATTAGATGAGTGAGGCATGGAAAATTTGTGTACATTTATAATGCACACAAATGCAGTTTCAAACAGTTTTATGTTATTGTTATATTTGTGGCTTAATTTTTGTAACATAGCTGTGAAAATCAAACATAAATTACGGATAGCCAAAGGGTCAGTTGCCTGCCCTCCCTGGTTGTAAAATTCTGGGTTTGCAGTGGGATGATGAGATTTTTCATTGACTTAATTCTTCTGGCCACACTAGGTTCTGCGATTGACTCAGCCTCTAACAGGAATGAGTACTATAGGTATCTCCTTGGGGGTAAAGACAGCTGGTGCATATGGCTGACAACCTTACCACATTCATGTGCCAATTTTCTAGAAATTTTGGCGCCTAGAGGCCTAGTGGCCTGTACAGGGTTTGCTTATCAGCATGATGGAAACTATAAGGTAGTAAATAAAGGTAAAGTTCACCCTAGAACAGGCCATGAAGGCCCAGAGGGGGAGTAGAGTTATAGCTCTACTCTTTCCTTAACCTCGGCGCTAGATGGGGTGGGTGGTCAACGCCACACCTCGGCTGTTTACCCCCAAGAAAGATCCGCTACCCATTGTAATGACGTAAACTATAGCTTTTATTATTCTTTGCAACCTTAATTTGAAGCATTTTTCAGTATGGTATGTACGTAGAGAATATAAGAAAAATGTTCTGAATGAGTAGTAGTGTATCTGTTATGTGACTTATTTCTCAGTTTGCAGTATAAGAGCATGAGGGTCAGTAGCAAATAGTGTTTGGAGAATCCATTCACATTTATAACTGTGTAAAACGTACTAGAATACAGTAATATGTAACTGTAAGTGAAAGGAATGTAAAAGGTAAAGCAGACCTGTTATGGGCCTGGAGTGGCCCAGAGGGTTCCAGGAAGTTAAGGTTCCCAGATTTCATGACGATGGCACAGAATGGTGGTAAGTTGTCAGCCTTACGCACCGGCCCCCTTTCCCCACAGGAAATACTCCTGGTACTCATTTCTGTTAGAGGCTGAGTCGACCCCAGGGCCATAGTGCGATTGGAAGGATTTTGTCAATGAAAAATTCCAATGACACCATCTGGGATCGAACCTCATGATTTGTAGCACAGCACCTTAACCACTGTGCCAAAGTGAAAGGAATGTGCTATGGATATTTAAGATTAGGTCTTATGTGCTATAAGGCCTAATGTTAAACTGTGTAGTCTCTCATGACGGTTCTTGAAATTTACCGGAAGAATGTTCCAGTAGATTTTACATTGTGCCTCACAGTCTTCAAGGAGATATTATGAATTCAATCTGATGTGTAGTAATAACTAAAGTACCTGTCTTTCACCTTGGATAAAGTTTTTGCCCTCATCAGTATTACACATGCATAGTTGCTAAGATTTTAGAGCTGCAATAACACTCAAATTAAGATCAGAAAGCAGAATTGGAATTGTGTGTGAAAACATGCCCACGATACGTGCATATAGGTTTTGAACACTGGCACCTGTACATATTGGCATGAGTAGGGAATGAATTTCATGGTATGTTTGTTTGTTTGTTTGTTTGTTTTCTTTCTTCTTCTTCTTCTTCTTCTAGATCTACAGTTGGAAAGAGGGAGGAGGGTTATGTTTGTGAGTCATGACAGTTACATATCCAATAACCAGTGCATTTGGGGTATGGGTTTCAGATCACTGGACATGGGTACGATATTCGGAATTGTTTATCCAGACCTTTATAAAATAACACATTTTCATTATAAATATTAACTGGCTGAGTGTATGAGAACAAAACTCTCTTCCTTCATTGCAACCAACCAGAAATGTTGCTGAGTAAAACTGTTTGCGGTTTGTTAAATGTGTGAAAATATGGCAGTCTGGTGACCCAAGCAGAAACATACATTGTCTGTTTATATGACCTGATACATGTTCTATTTTATTCTAGTGAGACTGACACTGTATTTAAGAAATACAGAAATTTATTCCTCAGAAATTACAAGGTTAAATATAGATATTTGCTGTCTAAACATAAGTAATGTGTCTGAAATTTATTGTTTGCTTCAAGCCTGGTTATGTTTGTAATTGATCATAAAAAATTTCAGAAACTGAAATTGTACAAATTTTACTTGTTACAGCTCAACACATGAAACACCTAGAACCCCACCATTACCAGATGTGCTGGGTACTCACACTCATATTTCTACTACAAGAGACACTCCCCTTGATATGACAGTGACCAGGAGCAGCAGACCTCCACCATCTTATAGTCAGAGTCTAGTAAACAACCAAAATGCCCCTGCTCGTCCTTCAGTCATTACATGCGCACCGCCTGCTTCAACATCATGGGGAGACCAAAGTTCTGATGTTAAAAACACAAATAGAGATGAAAGTGGAAGGCAGGGACACAGACGTGAACTGCTGTCTGGTGAGTTTGTGCTGTATTGTGTTTTGGAAACTGAAATGCGCAGGCATACTGTGATGCATAAAAACATGATAATTCTATCTGTTTTGATTAATTGATTTATTTATTTTCATCCATATTGTTACATATGCAACACTGGACTTGTCCAAGTGTATAAAACAAAATTTACAGTGCTAAGTATCCGGCAATTATGATATGAGGTAATAATTACAATAATTCCAATACACATACAAAAAAAAATAAAAGGAAGAGTTTACAAACGTAAAATACATTGCTATATGCCTCTCGTTTGAAGTAGGCCGTGAAAGCATTTCGGTTTCGAGTTCAATGTTACATCCATCAGTCACTTGTGTGACCAAGGATACATCTAACATGACACAGTCAAATATACAAATATATATTTTGGAGTGTTCTGTATACAGAACTGTCAGCTGAATTTTAAAAATGTTCTTGTATGATTTATTCTGGTATGCTGTTTGAAGTTAAACACTTAGAGAATCTAAAAATTATGCAGAGAAGAATTATATTTTTGTGTGTTAATTATTATTCATTTCCATATGCTGAATTTGCACTGGAACAAATGAGCAAAAGTATGTGCAGTCCCTGACTCATGTAGTTCCATTTTGCAAGTGTTTACACATCTCTAATTTTACTTTTGTTCAAATTTAACCCACTGGCCACCAACATATATATATATATATATATAAAATTTTAGGTATTTGTATTTTGTGTTTGTGCTGTTAATCCTCTGTCTTCTGAGATGCTAAGCCAAGTGTAATTGCATTACAACCTCGAAAGTACTTGTGGGTACATACATAAGTCAATGAAATTTATGTATGCGAGTTAATGGAAAATTAGAAGTGAGGTCAAGTTTGTGTCAGCCAAGACTCGCATCAGAAGTGATTGAATACTAAGACCACTTAGGTGTATAACATCGCAAGGACTGCATTTTTATTGCATGTGTATTCCAAACTGGGGTATACTTTTCCATTACTGTCACTGCAAACAGTTTGTCTTTGATTTCAGCTTATGATGTACAAAGTGCAATATTTAATTTTTTTATCTGAGGTGTTTAAATGTGATTACAGTCAAACTCAGTTATAACATCATCGAAGGGACCAAATAAATTGTGTCATTATAATCAAGTGTCATCTAAGCGAGGGGTATAGTAAAAGTTAAGGAAAAATGTTTCAAGACAAAATGCAGGTGTGCAGGCATGTTATATATTGTTAACACTGTGGTCTGGTTCAAATTTAAATTACAATTAACATTTATAAATAATAAGGATTACTCTTTCATAATTGTAAATTCCCATACAGGTTTATGCTGAACAATACATTAACCTAAAATTAAAATTTAGGAAACACAAAAATTATTGTCAGAAGAGGACTGCTCCTCAGTACATTTGCACTTTTCTCTTGCTTAAACCTCTTAAACAGTGCTTCATCATTTTCCCTTCACTTAGGCTTTTGAAATTGTTTTATTTGTGATGTATTCTGTTGAAACCTACTAAAAAATTTGGGTTCTTTTTTTTACAAATCGGTTGGATCATAGCATTTACAAGACCAAATTCAAATTCCTATCACACATCAGCTATCTTATTTTCAGTTTTCTATTTGTCATTTCATTTTAACTTCTCTTTCGATGCTCAAAACCTTCCTTTTATTCGTGACTGTAGTAATGTTATCACATTACCAGTGTCTCTGTTAACTGCAGGAGTAGAAATGTAGAGGGCACCTTTATGCAGTAAGTGAAATTACCATTACAGTTGCCATTTTTTGGCTTGGAATTTGTGTAACTATCTGAAAGCATATAGGGCTTGCCCTCCTAAGGAGGGGGAGATGGTTGAATGCTCAAAATAGCTTGTCTTTTTGAAAATTATGTTGGAACAAATGACTGGCAATATCCGTGGTAGATGATCTTACGTATGTCACAATAAGCAAGGGAGAAAAACACATGTCTTATGGGGATTTAGTTAGTACCATGGAATGTGTGATACTATAGATGATGTGTTCCACAAACCGAGGTTGTTATAATCAAGTTCAACTGTATTTCTTCCTTTCCTCCTGGTCAACTTTGGCATCATGAGCTCCTTACAATAAAAGAATTTGACTGGATGTACAAAAGATTGTAAGTATTGGATCATGGATGTGCAACTCTTGGCCAATACAGCCATTTCAGAATACTTCCCTATGTTTATGCAAAAGAAAGTCTCCTGAAATATCATGTTGTGTCAATTGATAAGTCATCTTGAAGGAGCTTGGTGCCTCCATATTCCGGGTCCAAGAATTCCTTCTCAGGAACTGTTTACCAGTTGACCTGATTTCATATCTGACAAGATATGAATTTTCAGTAATGCTGCTGTGTGAACCTCAGATCTCAGTATAAGTGTCGTTTTCCAGGTATGTGTGACCCTGTTATTGATGAGCACTTCAGGCGATCCCTTGGCAACGATTATATGAGCCTCTTTTCTTCAGACAGCTGTTCAACAAGCAACAATAACAATAACTGTAATGGCAGTAACAGTAACAGTAGCATCACTGTTACTGGTCTCTCAGGTAAGGACTGTCGTCCCTCTTCATGCAGGTTTAATTTATCATAGCAGTTACACACAATCAGTCTCACTCCATCGAGGAGTGACAGTAAGTTAAACCTAAAGCATGTTTCACTGTTCTGCAAAGAATGTGGGCTACCTGTGTATAATATTTAGAAATTTGTAGATTAGATTTTGTGTCTTCCATTTCTTTACATTAAACAATATTTAAACTTATGTAGTAAACCAACAAATGCACACTGATTAAAATATGTTTTATCATGTGTTGGTATTCACTTACAAGTGTCAGTTACTTTTGTGACCACCATCAGAATGTTTTACAAGAATACTGATAACATATAAGTTTGCCCAAATTGCATAATAAAACCACTTGCCGATACAGTGAATATCTCAAGCGCTCCTTTTTGTCATAAAATGTTGGATTATGATGATGTTTAAAAGAGATAAAATTGACATTGTTGTTACAACTAACAAACAACACAGACACACCCAATTTAATCAGTTTTTTTTTTTTAACAACAACATAAATTTTATCTGTTTTTAACTACAGCGTAATCCAACATTCTGTGACCATAGGGAGAGCTTTTAATATCCTGAGATATTCACTGTAACAACATGTGGTTTTACTTATGCAATTTGGGCAATTGTTATATGTTATTGGTATTCTTGTAAAGCACCCTGATGATGGTCATAATAGTGACCGAAACATGTAGGTAAATATTAATGTGTGATAAAACATATTTTATCAGTGTGCGTTTGTTGGCTTATTACATAAGTGTAAATTGTACACAAGAGTCCGTGGGCCGAGTAGCTCAATCGGTATAGCAACTGAGCTACGGGCTGGACAGTCCAGGATCAAATCTCGGTGGGGACAAGATTTTCCGCCCACCCAGCCTCCTGTACAATGGGTATCGGGTCTTTCCCAGGGGTAAAGTGCGGCCGGGGTGTGCCGCTGACCAATCACCCTCTCCTAGTGCCATGGTCATTGAAGAGTAGAGCTGTACCTCTACCCACCCTCTGGGCCACAACAGGCCTGTAACAGGACAACTTTACCGTACACAAGAGTCCAACATTTTTTTTTGGCAATGTATAGTGCAGTTGTTTAGTCAACATGATCGTGCATTGATGTGATGGATCATGTAAAGATTTAAGTAAACCGAGCTCCGAAGGTATTACATTTAACCTTTAAATGACCAGGTTGGTATTTGAATTTTAGCACATGTTTTATGACAAAGTGAGTGTTATTTGAACAGAAGAAGATAAAGTTATGAATAAACAGAATTTCGTTTGAAATATGATAGAGATCATGCAGCATGTCTGAAAAATTCAGTATCTTTCCTTCTTGCCAACATACATGTAAAATTAATTTTAGGGTTTTTTTTAAACATATTTGCATATGTGAATGCAGGTGTTTTGAGGGTTCATATTACTGTTTACTGAGAAAGTTCACAATGTGAATGGACAGATTGGTTCCATCTTTTTTATTGGTGTTTTGAGGTTTCTTCTCTGATTAATACAGGTATCTTACTGTATTAAATTTGTGTACTGTTTCCTTACTAGGTCTTCACACACACACACACATAACTAAGCATGTATATGTGTCTGTATGTGTCCACTTGTGCACACACATATAATTATAGAGATTACATAAAGAAAGTTCTTACAGTATCCTGATGCCATTTCTCAGAACAGTGATAAGCACCTGGAAACTGAATGCTTTAAGTTAAATGGAAGGAAAGTCATGGCACCTGGTTCTGTTTATACATTTACATGTCTTGGGGCGTTTAGTGTGGAATGATCTGATGCTGTAACATTTACCAAAAGAGCAGTTACAATATGTGTGATGATGAGGGAAATCAGTGTTCTTTGTCTCAAGTTGTGTTCTGCAGCTTTTAACATGTTTGTTGCAGTGGATGATCACTTTGCTAAAGCTCTAGGTGAAACATGGGTGAAATTACAAGGACAGACTCCCAACTCCACCTCCTCCAATGCACTGGTGGCGAAGGAAACTAAGTCCTCAGCACCATCGACTGCAACAGTGTCCTTGTCAGTGGCTAAGGAAACCACTCCAGGCTCTGCTACGTCACTTCTCCAGCAGCGGAGGGGCCTTGTCTCAATATAACATTTTTTTTTTTTTTGGCCTCTATTTGTGTACATAGTGATGAAAGCTGAATTCTTGTAACTGATTTTGAACAGTTAGCTTCTGAACTTAGTGACAGAGTATGAGGATTTTAATGACTGCAAAACTTGAATCCAGTTGTTGCAGCTCTGAACAATAAGGTTCACTGCCATTGTGTTTTTCAACATATTTCATTTATTAGGGTGATAGTACTTAAAATCATATGCACACCCTTTAACACATTCATACATACTGGAATTATTTTGAAGTGATGGCTCATGAACAAACAGCATCATGAAAGAATGTAATATATTGTTAGTGGCTGTTATTGCTATTTAAACTATGTTGTCTCTTGTGAGGTAATAAACAGAATGAAATTTGACTTTTCATGGTGGTGAGTATTTAGATTGTGGTCTTTGGGGTTCTGATGATGTGTAGTTTTCTTGTAGGTGGATACCAACATGTTGGTAGAGCATGGTGCCTTACTTGTTAGGGTCAGAATGAGGGGGGTGAGGCTGTTCTCACGTTAAGAATATCTCATGTACCTGTCCTGTGGTTCTGAGTGAACGCAATTTGCCTTGCCTGTGTTATATGACCATAACTTCACCCCTACTGACTTCAACTCTTAGATGGAGGCAGCATGCTCTTTCAGAAGTTTGGTGTTGACATGTAAGGCTGCATGGTTCTACTGCAGAAGACCACCATCTGAATAAACACAACTGTTCTAACATTCAGTGAAGCTCACTTTATTACTGGATGTAGGTAAAAAGCAAGTTATGGTCATAGTTTCAGTTCTCATATGTTGATTTAAACAATTTTTCCACAAAATGGACACTTTTTAAAAAAAAAATATTATTGTGTGTTCAATGCTGCGCTGTGCGCATATTACAGTATGCCCCTATAATCCATGGAAGTTTGTAAGAGTTCTCTGTACAGCTACATGGATTACTAAGGAACTGCGGTAACTCATCTAGCAATGAAACTAGGCTGCACGATTTATTGCACACAGGAGCAGAGAAATACATGCTCTGCACTGTCTACAGCCTGTCTTTGAGGCTCACCTAGCTTCATGTCCACTGGATACATGGGCTTCTTGTCTTGAGGGTAAAGCAGCTGTAGCACAAGTATAACCATTCATCTCCATCAAGTGCCATGTTTAAAAATGAGTGTCCCTGTACTTCCACTTGTACCTTTGTCTTCATGGCTTGGTGCTGCATTAAGTACAGGGAGAACTTTACATCTGCTTCTACATGAATTATCGTTCAGTATTCATTGGTCATGAACAGGTGTTCACATTTCTGTACTTGCTATTTGAATAGACTGTTAAAGAGTGTAGAACTATGAGGAAAGGGTATCAATACTGAAGTTTTGTGGGGAAACTTAGGAAATGTCCTCTTTTATAAACAACAAGGAGATGGGAAGATAACATTAGTGTAGCTCCTAGGGATATGGGTTCTGAGGATGGGAGGGTGGATGGTACTGTCTGTGGACGGAGGAGTGGGTTGAGATATCAACCATACATCACTTGCACATCTTGCTCTTGTAATGTTTCAAAGGGCATCCCAGATAAATACGTTTTCGTACATTAAAAGACTGATTTAAACATGCATAAAAGAGTGATGTATGTGAATACTGATTTGTTTCTTTCCCTGAATGGCAATAATGTACATTTCCTTCATAATTCCAGTCTTTCATCTGTACTAAGGCCACTGAAAAAAGACCCTACACATCTGCCATGAGCTTTTCACTACACCCCATCATGCCCTTTACACTGTGTTGACAGAGATGTTGGTAGTGATAAATTTTGCTGTTCTTTGCGATGTCTGATGGAGGAGGGGAGGGGTGTGAATGTGATAGTAGGCAGAGAAAGTGAACTGGTGAGCACAAGCTTTCCACCTGCTCATGGAACTAACTTCTCTGGCCCAACTGTAGTGCTGTTTTAACAGGTACTTTTCCTGCATTTAATTTTATTGTATGCAGTACATGTAATTGTCAGCAGCATAATGCACTCTTCATTCAGTTTCATTTCATTTCCTGTTTGCCCTTGCCTGGTAACTGAAAACACTACTTTGTGATGCTTTCAGTCCACTTCTTTTCAGATATTTAACTTTGAAATAAGATTTTATTGGGCTACGGAAAGACAGAACCCTTTTCATTTCGCTGTGTGCTATGGCTTTGTTTGCAGCATAGGTGAAGAATGTTCAAACCAATATTGCCAAGAAAAATTTAAACAAGTATTTAATAATTGTATTGAATTTGTAATTAAATCATAAAATTTGTTACTTGAATTCTAAGTGATATAACATAACTTATGTAAACTTGCACCCCTCTATCATGCACATCTGTTAGAAATGTAAGATCCTTGATAATATGCTAAAACACTGTTAATTACTGTAAAATATTAGACATTACCAGCATACATAAACTGAAGATAAATTGATGTTAATGCTATTGTGATGGGAAAATGGAGAAGTTTTATTCCAATGCATATTAAGTAGTGTGTATCTTATTCAGACTATTGGAGGATAATACCACAAAACTGCATTCTGAATGTGATTATGTTCCTATTTGGTTACGGTGATCATGGAGTGAGCTTGAACCAAATTTTAGTTGTGACAGTATAAAACACCTTCTGCCCACTGTGTTAATTCAGGTGGCATTTATTCATGATAAAATTTAGAACAGAGACCCTTGTGTGACTTTTGAAGAGAATGTAACCTAACTGTATTCGGGCATAAAAAGAAGAATTTATGGTTCAGATAAACTGTTAGTCTAATGCAACAGGTAACTTCCTACAGTATATTGTTACGTAGATAGCCTTATGTTATTAGGAATTTTCTGTTATAGTTGGGAAGTGTACAATATTCATAACTTAGTTAACTCTTTTTCAAATGAAGCCAACTCGGTGCACACTACTTCTTAGTATATTTATTTCAACTTCCCTACATTTTTCACACAACTATGTGCTCATCATCTGGAGAAATATCTGTATCTATGTGACACTTGGTATTTGTCACTCTGTGTGGATGACTGTCTAGTATGCAGGGTGGAATTTCTTTCCACCCTGCATACTAGACAGTCATCCATACAGAGTAAAAAATACCGGTGTCACATATATACAGTAAATTCTCCTGATGATAGGCACATAGTTGCCCGAAACATGTAGAGAAGCTGAAATAAATATACTAAGAAGTAGTGTGCACCTAGTTGACTTCATTTGAAAAAGAATGTACAGGGATGCACGGTCAACAAAACATAAAATTAGTTAACTCTCATCTCAAATATTTAAGATGTGAGTCAACTGAGTGATGTGCTGCAAGGAAGAAGATGGTCTAAGAAAACGTTTTACATTTTGGAAGCTGCTACCAGCGGGAGTTTATGGAAATAGTTGGAGTTTCATTGACGTTCACATTTTGTATTGTCATACATACTGTAACACCCACAGATTGAGATCTCAGTGTACCCTCACCAATGTGAACTTGAATATATATTTTTAGTTTTATGTATTTTAATGGCTTGAAGGTGGCCACTTATTGGCTGAAACGGGTAGCCATATTTTCTTCTGATGAAACATAATAAATAGTTGTGTTGAATCTGAGTGATAGGTACCTTGTAATATGTACAAACACAACAGAATGTCTGAGGTGAAAACATAGCTTATAAATGTAGATCAACACTGAAATGAATTGAATGATATTTTATCCAGGAATTCAGACTTCTGAACTTGGTATTGTAATTTTGTGATGTTTGAAAATATGTTACCAAACTTCAAATAATAGGTATTGTTAGTGCTGCTATTCTTGTGGTTGAAACAGCAAGCCCTGTCCTTTGCACTGTTATATTATTCCAGGTCAGAAATGGTGCTCCCATCAGAATAGGGACCATACAGTGGTATAGAGGAGAACCCTGCTGGTCCTGTGGCATGGGATGCACCCTGAATTAGGTGGGCACAGAAATGTAGAGAATTCTACAATTTGTTGTGGTTTCTTTTGGACTGGATTCCATTCTTCTTACAGAAGGCAGTATTCTGAATCCCTGTTGTGATCTGTGGGATTAACTCCACTCATGATTACAGGAGGGTCCCAGATTATTGATTTGTTGAGGGGAGGGGACATATTCTCCAACTGGTTATCTTTGCTACTGGGGCCATGCATGAGTACCTTTAACATGTGATTCCTTATGCATCAGTGTCTGCTTGTTCTTTGATGTTGTAAGTGGCTGTTGCTCTGTTGGTTGTCACATTTCAATATTACATGCATTATTCAGTATGTTAGCACAAGACTGTTTAATAGAAGATTGTATCCAGCGTCTTGGATTGTTCTGCTGAACTTTCTGTTCAAATTTGTAACTTCGATATTTGTAAATGGTGCTTGGAACAAGGAACATCTTTCCCACATTTATGATAATTAACCCATAGCATTTTTGTAGCTGTTGAACAGATGAGATAAAAGTGTAACACTAAACTTAACCTAAGTTTAGGATGAGGTGCATGCAAGTGGCTCAGGACCACCTAAGAACTTTGCATTGGTACTAGCAGTATTAATCCTCCAGGTTATGCTTCTACAGTGTCGATTGGTTGGTTATTTATAGTTTATAGTAAGTTAATGACCATCTTGTCGAGTGTTGGTTTTGACTTTTTCTGGCATTTGGGATGAATGAGAAATAATTTGTACTTTTTATGTTATAAGCGTGTCTGAAAAATGAGATGACATAACAGTTTCATTACACATATTCAAAAATTAGCAGTACAATTCATAAAAAATGTTTTTCCCTTAATCATGAAATCTTTGCTTTTCATCTAAGTATTGACCTTATACCCCTTATGTCATCTGAGAATCCCCTCTAATTCATCCTGTGTTGTGTTGAAATATTTTTATTGGAATGGAACAATTGTATGTTTGTTTACCATGACATTTTGTAAATAACAAGGGAACAGAATGGACAGGATTTTCTTTTGGTATGTTTCTCATTACTAGATTACATGAGCACTAAATCAGGTCTTGTATGTTCAAGGCCTGAGAGTGTGTACCAGCGTGGTCTATCTCAGAATTTACGAACCCATGATCATGTACATTTATTATAAGGGTATAAGTTCCATTCACACTGTTTTGTGAACAGACTTTGTTGGGATACCAATATTTTATTCTAATTCTACATTCTACTTTCCGTGAAACATTACTTTAAAAGTGGCATAAAGGGAAAGGAAACCTCTGCTTTTTATGCTGCGTCTAGATTTTGACATTTTCGGTTTACACTTGTCTTGCCTTTTCTTACCACTATCTATCTGTTTTTGTGCTTCACAAATGAAAGTATAAACAAAGACATGGTCACATACATATTTATTGCATGTTCGGAGGTGTCGTGCACCATGTGCTACGAAAATAATTTTCACAGTTTGTTATGCTTCACCCTCTGGTGTCAGAGTGAAATGCCCAATGTGATCTGCAGAAGACCCCATCAGACTGGAATTTAAAGTGCTGCGTAAGAGCGCCATGTTTCGCCACTGGCAGTAGTTGACATTTGGTGTTTTGACCATCACACTGCATGCGACAGGTGTATAATGCTTGGTACTAAAGGGTTTAAATAATTGATATTCATGATGTTTTATGCAGCTTTTCACAATACAACTTCATGTAGACTGAACTCAAGATTTTTGAATACAGACTTTAATAGAGCTTGCGTAATTGAATGAATACACCTCATCAGGTGTGTAAATGCAAAGCATGAAATTCATGTGTCAGTTTCATTTCTGATAATATAAATACAAACAAGGAAGAATATTCAGCACAAATGAATGCCATGAATCTTTCTTAACACAAAACCAAGTCTCCTAGTCACATAGTCACCACACGTATGCTGTATTCCGTTACATAGATAAGTATACTAGCATATACATATCTAATAATATTGACCTTCTGGCAGAGTGCCAATAGAGGCCAAAGGAAAATATACTAGGATTTTTGCATTTTAAAAAACTCACAGTAGAACCAATGAATCTGAAATCCAAGGTACAGGTCAAAATGCTGGCTTTCTTTGTGCAAGTTTGCAAATGTCTCCCCTATCCATCTCTTGTAAGAAAATGATTCTACTGCTTCAGTAAGGTGGGTTGCCAGATTGTGCTCACATATTGTCCTGCTTCTTTGCATTGCAGAATTATAATGCCTTCTGTGCTATTGGCAGCAATGTAAAGTGAATGGTGTGGGCTAATAGAAGAGACAGTGAGGAGAGGATTGCTTAACAGAAGGGAGGGAGAGAGAGATTCTTCCTGAAATCATAGGTAGAATTGGAATCTCCTTATCTATTTCACTTACATGTGTGGTTTTAGATTCATTGGCCATACTGTAATTTCTGTTTACCACCAAGTGGCATTTTCTGTAACTGTCGCATTACAAATGGTTTGTATCAGGTTACATATTCACTCTCATAGAATATTATACCAATAATATTGAATAATGCAGAGTTTTTTCAATAATATATATTTTGCATAACATAGTGCAGTGCAGTATATGTTTCATAGTTTGGTTTCTTCCTAAACAGCTCTCCCCTCCTACCACATGTATACTAAAAGAGAATAGCTTGTTGCATATTGACATTGTGTGGGCATTGTGTCAGACCAGCTATTGCAAAATCTTTGTCACTTAGAATTCAAATTTCCTCTACCTGTACTAAGTATTGTGCAATAAATATAGATAAATACAAAGTACAAGAATTCGAGCTGAACATCACATTATTTTGGGGGAAAATTAGTAGTACTTGTTGCCAAATACTTTCAGCTCAGATTGTAAAATATAACCAAGTTGTGTCAGGTTTAACTGTTCAATTACCTTTTGATATATGCCATAGAATGGATGTGGGTAGTTTTTTAATTTGCCCGACAGCTGATAGCACCATAATGTGAGTGACACCATAACCAGTTACAGAAATCTGTGCAATGATCATGGATCATTGCACATATTATGGCTAGAGATTAATTCTCCAACCAGTATTTATTAAAACCAACTAATTGCACATACTTGTCAAACCATTAAAACCACATCTGATTAAAGTGGATTTAAAATTTCTCCTACATGTTTCAATCCCTCTATGGGATCATCCTCAGGGAGCATAAATTAGTGTAGGAATGAAGTTACTAAGACAGACTGTACATGAGGTTATCTGGTAGCATGCAGTTTTGTTTATGTTATGTCAGTCTGGTTCGGCCTGTGTTCATCCCCCATTGCAAGTGCTGTGTCAGCATAAACAAAACTGCATGCTACCAGATAACCTCATGTACAGTCTGTCTTAGTAACTTCATTCCTACACTAATTTACGCTCCCCGAGGATGATCCCATAGAGGGATTGAAACATGTAGGAGAAATTTTAAATCCATTTTAATCAGATAATGTGGTTTTAATGGTTTGACAAGTATGTGCAATTAGTTGGTTTTAATAAATTGTTATCACATTGCACGGTAATAAAATGAAAAAAAAAATCTCCAACCAGTGTTAGGGAGGTAGCGTTTGGAATTCCGGCTGTCTGCCTCCCATTATACGCCACACAGAGGCAGTGGTAAATTAAATCTGAAGGAGTTATGATCAGAATAGTTGGGAGGTTCCAACAATTAAAATGCCTTGTTTTACATAAACTGTACAACAAGAATAGGAAATTAATCTTGTAGTATGACCACAGAGTGACAGAAGTTATTTATCCACCTTTTTTGAAGGGACTAATGTATTTTCTTGGCTGCTGTATTTTCAAGAATTTTTCACCTCCTGTGAGTAACTATAATGAGTTAATATCAGAAATCATTTGTGTTACCCACAGTGACTTAGAATTACAGAATTAAAGAAAAATAACCAGCTAAAATTCACACAAGAATATTTCTGCAAACAGAATATTTATACCGAATGCTACTGACTTAGTGAATGAAAGTGTAAAGCACATCCCTGATAATATGCTTAATATGAAGTTGCATTCATGGTGTTATCACAAAATGATGTGAGTTAAAATTCCAGTATTAATATATTCCTGGAGGTAAATGGTAGGTGTATTTTATGTCCGTAAGACCTTGTTGACCTTCACATGTGTCAGTCATATTTTCTTGAACTTTGTGTGCATATGTGTGGCTCATTGCTCATGTATACAGACCAGAAATCATCACTGTTAAGATTAATATGCATATGAAGACTAGCTTCTTGTTACAAACTTCTCAGTAGCAACATAAAAAGTTCGGCTGTAAAACTTGATAACATTATATCATTTGAACATATGTTTAAATCATACCTTAAACCTTTATACACCACTTCAAACTATATATATGCAAACATACATAAGTAGTTATGAATCTACCTGATGTTTCCATTTTCATTGTATAATCACTGCCCGAACTAAAGCTGAAATTATAGTTCAGAATATGACTGATCCTCAACATACACATTTATATGTATTTTCGGTGTAGTAATTTATGTATGATCACTATAGAGTATTGTGTATGTTTTTTATGCCCTGAATGTTTCAAAAATTGTTTAGGTTAGTTGATTTTATTGTCATTAAGGAATTAGTGTTGGTCCATTTCTGTTTACGGCCTAATGCAGATGAATTTTTGTGTTGTTAAGTTGGTTAGTTGAATATATAAGTAAAAGCAAAGGTTCTGTTCATAAATGTACAGCAATAAATGTAAGTATGCATTATGCCAAACTGTATGTAATAATTATTATGATATTATCATTATCATCATCAGCTCATAAATATATATATATATATACCAATATATGATGTGCTGTATACATTGATGTACTGTCATAAGTTATACACTATTACTACAAATATTTAATCTAAATGTTATGTGGTGTGAAAAATATTTATGTGAAGTGTTCTGAGCATGGAGGAAGTTCCCTTTCAATAAGCAGACTTATTCATTTAATTTTGTTTGTTAAGTATATCTGTACTTGATCAATGAACTGCATTCCATTAGGAAGCAGAAGAATGTTCCTTGTCGTTAATGTGAATTAGAGTGGAATTTCTGGGGTGTCAGTAAATGTAAATATACAGTGTCAAGTGAAATAGAATTTTATCTCTCACAGCTCTTGACTATACATTTTTTTTAATGATACCTTGACCTGGATTGTGTTCACTGACTGCATTTCAGTCCAAAAAAATAAGTTCTGAGATCAAAGAAATGGGGCAGATCGAGTTACTAAACTTCAATCCTGTTTCTCCTCTGATTTTTAAGGCAATTTCATTGCTTGTGAGATCACCACTCTGTCTACATATGTTTGTGTGTCTCCCACTGCACCCTTGAACCATTTGACTTATTTTCTTGAAATCTGGTATGGCTCTCACACCATTAGAGGTTAGCACCATCATCTTACCTACTACTACTACTACTCCATGGCCTTAGTCCGCACGCGAACTATACCGACAGAGCGGCCGCCGCCGGTCGGCGAAGTTAGTGCCAACTTTTGCGGATAGAGGGGTGTCACGTGGTCAGCGCAACGGGTCCCC
>Ga0136643_10005313_pt1 | contig 18102 bp, 9 predicted proteins | sample TergutLab28metaG_FD_96883 | JGI IMG/M metagenome (GOLD analysis project Ga0136643, IMG submission 96883) | Labiotermes labralis P1 segment gut microbial communities from Petit-Saut dam, French Guiana - Lab288 P1 (version 3) (version 3) | ecosystem: Host-associated > Arthropoda: Insects >...
AAAAAAAAAAAACTCCATTATAATAAGCTTCTATTGAAATCTAATAATAAAACAAAAACTACTTGGAACATAGTTAAAACTATCACCAATAATAATAATCCCATTTACACTTTTTCAACGATGAATATTAATGATAAATTATTGAGTAACCCACTAGCCATTGCAAATGCTTTCAACAATTACTTTTCATCTGTAGCTGAAAATCTCCTTATTAAAAACTTTTCTGGAAAGAATACCACTAATAATAATGATCCAATAACTTACTTATGACAGAATCTTAGTCAGCTTTCATCTTCAATAGAACTAAATGCATGAAATCAACAAAATAATTCATTCTCTGAAATGTAAAATTCCTATGGCTATGTTGAAATATCATCAAGAATTTTAAAAATTAGTGCTCCTTATGTCTTATCTCCGCTAACGTATATTTTTAATAAAGTTCTATCAACAGGTATATTTCCTGAGAGAAAAAAATTTTCGGAAGTGAGACCCTTATTCAAAAAGGGAGATGTAAATGAATTTTCTAATTACAGACCTATTTTTCTCCTAACCTCATTTTCTAAAATCGTTGTATTTTTCTTATGTACATTCAGTCATGTCATATGGTATTATTTTTGGGGGCAATTCACATTTTAGCAACAGGATTTTTAAAATTAAAAAAAGAATAATAAGAATCATTACAAATACCGGTAGTTGTGATTCATGCCATCAACTATACAAACAGTTACAAATACTTTCACTTCCATCTCAATACATTTTCTCCTTACTTGTTTTTGTTAGCAAGAATAGAGGTCTATTCCAATCCAATTCTGAAATTCACGATTTGAATACACGTTTCAACCACACCTTACATTTACCTTCTACGAACTTAACATTAGTCCAGAAAGGAGTACTGTATTCTGGAAGTAAGATATATAATCACTTGTCATCAAATATTAAAGTTTTGTCAAATGATAGTAAGCTTTTCAAATCCATATTAAAGAGTTACCTTATTGAACATACGTTCTATAGTCTAGATGAATTTTATCAGTCAGCATCCTAATGATTATGGTTTTTTGTTTTTTACTTGACTATTGATAGCTATACGATCTCAATGTGTAATTTATTATTACCATTCATTACCTTCTTGTCTATCTTACTTATATTTTACTTATTAATTGTGTTATGACAAATGCACTGCACACTTTTATGTATTATTGTGACTGTTTCCATGTCTGTAAAGATCCAGCAGAAGGTGAATAAATATATATGATATGATATATATGATGGTGGGTTATCATCATTTTCATCACATTGAGCTGGTTTTACCGTTGATGTATCTCTGGCACTGTGCCCAGGGTCGTAGGTTCTGTGAACAGCCGGACTATAGCATGATGTGAGTTCAACTGTGGTGGCTTACGTACGGTCTTCTCGTTACTGAGCTGTGTGTTTACCTGCTATGTGCTGTGGGTAGTCGGTAGCCCTCTGTATGGGTCGTTACATACTATAGTGTCGAATATTATATTTGATCTCACAGTCATTCTATCATTGATCTGGTTATTTATTTTTGTTTCACAGAAGATGTAGAACTTCTTGAGGGTGTCCATCATCTGGCCCTTGTCAGTTGTACTGTCTATGATATCTTGCATTTGGCTGAATGAGTGCCCATTCTCTATCAGATGTTGGGCAAAACTAGATTTACTATTTCCATGTTTGAAATCTCTGAAATGTTCTTGGAAACGGGCCTTAAAAGATTATTTTCTTTGTGCAAGTTTTCTGAAGATAGTTTGTACATATGCATCCTGTTGTAAAGATAACGAATTGCAGATAATTTGTGTTCTCTTGGGTGGCAGGAATCGTTTGGTATAATGATGTCACTATATGTTGGCTTTCTATAAATGTCTATTGCCAGCTTTTCCGAATCTCTAGAAATATCTAGAAAAATAAATCTTCTCTAAATAAGCCCGTCGCATCATATTATAAATACCACTATCTTGCATTGATATTTTCTGTAATTACAGAAAGTGACAAAGACAGCTCAGTCAGCACATAAGAGTAATAAAAACCGCGCAGGTTAGATAACACTGTCATGTTCCAATGTCTCTAACACAATCCAGCCGCTGAACGGGTAAAAAGACTTCACCAAAAACAGAACCAAAGCTCGAGGTGAACAGCACGTCCCAAACGCGAAAAGGCTGAAGAGTTCCAATAGTTTTAACATTTGTAAAAGGTGAACATTTTATATACACTCACAAATAGTATAAACACCTACATAGAATAAGGTTTTAATGTTTTATACTCTAAAGCAGATATGCAGTTCCAATAATAAGAAAACGAAGACATAGGTATAACGAATTTAAATTCGATGTAAGCATATGGGGTCCCATAATGCGTTTTAATAATTCCATGTAATAGATCTATATTTTTTAAGAGTGCCTGATGATGATTCCAAGTGAATTGAAACATGTCACCCAAAGTGTCCAAGGTCAATAAATAACATACCAAATGATTGTTGTGTTTGAACATTGTTGTTTAGTATATATATGAGAGATATGTCACAACTAGAAGTCTTTATGTATGGAAGAAATACATAAATTTAAAATTGAATTTTTGTCACATGCGGTACTTGGTTGTGATAGTATCTCAACACATTTTGAATATTCGCATGCCACAGTTCACTGGATTAGTAAGCATTACACTATATAAGCAGTGCTTAATATTTAGCTTAGCCCAAAAGTATCTGTATCTGTAATTATTTGGTTATTATTCATTGGATTGTAAATATACAGTTACCAATTTTATAAATTCAACAATTTACAGTATCTACAGCCTGCTTCTTACAACTGATATGACAGCATTCAAGATTTACAGCTACACCCCAACTGCTATTCCGTGTTATTTACATATGTTTATAGCTGTTAACTTTTTTATATTTTTGCGTTTGCCTGTAGAATTAAAATATTGTAAAGACAGATCTCAACCTAAAACACACACACACATCCACACTGAGTGTGGCTTACTTGCTTAGTCTGTAGCTGTGAATAGTATCATAACATTTTTTAATGAAACTTAATTCACAATTTCCAACTGTATATAACTACCGTATATTCTCAAATCTAATCTGCACCCTTTTTATAGCTTCAGAGGACTAAAAAATCAGATGTGGATTAGAGTCAAGTGCGTATTAGATTCGCGGTCGTGAGCTGGATTTTGGAAAAATGATAGGGCCGATGTACGTGCCATAAGAACAATACAATACAATAATTTATTATTTTATTTATTATTTATAATGTATATTATATAATATAATTTATTACTCATCAGACTCGCCGTCATCACTCATAACTCACAACTGTACCACTGGCAGTTAAATGGCCACTTACACATGGCGCGTTAGTTGGATAACGGTTAAAGCATTGGTAACATCCGATATTATTCAATCAGTCTGCCTTGTAGGTAAGAGGCGGTGGTCGAAGGAAAGTGCGGATTAGGACTGTGAATTAACTTTTTTTTGGGCTTAAGAAATCGGCAAAAACTAGTGTGGATTAGACTCGGGTGCGAGAATATACGGTAAATTAAAAAAACATAAGTACTGTAGTCCACATGAAGTTCATGGTTGATGGGAGTGATGCAAAATGAGAACTACATAAATTGCAATAAATACAGCATGTTTGTCTGAAGAGTTCGCTGCAAATTGCCAACCCATCAAATGTATGGTGTAAGTTTGCTTAAACTTTGGCTATTCAGTTACACGGGGCAGAATTGAAGAGAGGTTTGATGTGTATATGATCTTAGGATTTTGACTGGGATACCAGTTTGAATGTCTGTGCTGTGACTAGTTGAGAAGGGCATCTTTGCAGCATCCACCTGGGTGGCTGAACAGTTTGCGGGAAGCTCTCAGATGAATGACTATACTGCATTACTCTTCTGACTTGTGTTTTTTGATACTGTAACTCTGCTGTTGTCATACATTATTTTGAATTAGTGTGACCTGGTGTTGCTGTTTCAGGTACTTGTTTTTCTGAATGAAATGGAGAACATCCAGCAGAGTAAGATTCTTGAACCAAAGCTGACGTTTCTTGAAGGTGTGACAGATGCAATCCTTAAGCCTTCATTCCAAGACATTACTAACATGTTCTCTAATGGAGCAGTATTTTTTATTGATGGGGATTCTATGTTACTGAATCTTATGGGAGATTTGAACTATGATACAAATAATGGTGGTCAGTTGTTACATCTTATTTATTTGTGTGAACGGCACTTACAGCTCTTCTCCAGAAAGGGTGGAAATTTTGAAATAATATTTTTTAATATTTGGAGTCAAGCCTGGTCAGGCAAACACACACTTCTTCTAGCAAGGTCAGCACTAATGAGCCACCTCAGATTCAACATGTCATGCAGAGTCCATGAATTTGACAGTGTGTGGGATGTTAAATTTAGACAAATACTTGAAGAGAGAAACTGTGCCTTTATGTGGACCGATTTTCAGATGTTGGATACATACTGCGAACTGTTCCCCCAGGAGGATCACTTGCTACAAGAGCTTATATTCCATGTTAGCATCTGCTTCTCGCTTGTGGCTTTGTATCTTGGTTTAGTGGACATGAATGATGTAAGATTAACTGTTTCTACATTGAATGCCTTCTACTGCAAACCTGGAGTAAAATTGGAATATGTAAAACTAAGGAGACTGTTGCACAGTATTGTTAAAACAATAGAAGATGAATGCAGACTACTTGTCGTTTCAACAAATGTGGAAGAACCGCAGCTGCTTCCTATGGAAGGAGAGTCAGATGTGAGGCACATTGTTACAGTATCTGCAGCTGCACGGTTACTGAGGGACTCCAATGCTCCACAACCTTGTGAAGACTGGATTCGAGCATTTTTGATCTATTCTGCAGTATTGGAAGTGTTGCCCCTCTCCTATAGAGGGTGCACTGCATTTGTTGTCCAAACCACTGCCTTTACACAGTTTGTGGAACAGCTTCACAAACATATGAATTGTATGTTACAGACAATCCTTCATGGCGACCATGATTTGGTGTACTATTTTGATACTACAGCTGATCTTTGGCATGGAAATTTATTTGTATTTGTTTTAAAATATGTGACTGGACATGAAATTTGTGAAGAAGTTTTACTGGGTGAACAGACTTTGGTTGCTTATGACAGGCTATTGAAGGAAGTGGTCAGACTTGCAGGGGAACCACTGATGAGATTGCCTGTGAAAATTGGAGGGATAACATTTAGTGAAGGAGCTATTGAGGCCGAAGTAAACGGTAGCACAGAGAACTCTGCTATGTTATTGCCTTCCGTTCATGACCTTAATGAACTGGTGCCTACAAATTGCTTGCTTACTGCTGAATTCTGTAGAGATGTTCTTCCAAGAAATAGACATATTAATGACTTAGCTGGCTATATTACCAGAAATTCAAAATTCGAAGAGAAGCATCATTGGCATTCAAAGAAACCCATGTCTGATGAGTATGACTGTGTGCATGATAACATAATGAAACCTGTGGATAAGTACCAGTTGAAGAAACATAATATGATTAAAGGCAAGTTTGCACATTTTATGTCAATATATGGATCCAGTATTGAAGGAAGATCTGAGATTTCAAGGAGCATTGTGTGTGAAATTGAAAATTCATCTAAGAAGAAAGTCGATAAGACAAAGAAGCCTGGGAAAAGGGCACAAACAAGAGAAGAGAATACTCAGAGAAAATTACAAGCAGAACAGGAGGAATCAGAAAAAAAGTTGTTTGATGTGTGTCAAAGTGTAAGTTCATCTAAGAAGGAAGGTGATAAGGTGATAAAGCCTGGAAAGAAGACACAGAAGAGAGAAATGAGTAAGGGAGAGAAAATAATAGAGAATAATCGGAAAAAATCACAAGAAAAACATGAGGAAAAGGAGAAAAAGTTGTTTAATGGTTTCAAGGAAACTTACAAAAGATGTAAAGAAAGGGGATCTTATCATGCAGCTTTGGATGAAGTGAAACATTTGGAGAGGAAAGTGACGACAGAGAAAGTGTTACAGAATGTACTGTTGTATATGGTTAGAATCCTTTGGTGTCTCTGGGAGAATGAATGTGATCGATTTCCTGTTGTTTCAGAAAGGAATCTTGAGTACGTTAAGGAACTGTTCCTAGTCATTCGGAGGGTATTGAAAGACTTTCAGAGTATTGAATTAGGGGATGAGGATGCCAGATTCCTTGGATGTTGTTTGAGGAAGATGGGTCTAGAGAGAATTGCCCAGTGCTGGAGTTTGCCAGGATCTTCAGGGAGTACAATGAACCAATCATATTGTATTGGAATGTCTTGGATTGAATTTCAGCTGCTTCATCTGGGTCCAGAGTTGGAAAGGGAAGTGGGAAGTACTCCAGATAGTAGAGTTGAAGGTTTTGTACCTGATGATTGGCAGAGGGAACTCTTTGATAGTGTGGACAAACATCAGTCTGTTTTGGTGGTAGCTCCAACATCATCAGGAAAGACTTATGCCTCATACTACTGTATGGAAAGAGTTCTTCGTGAGAGTAACGATGGTGTAGTTGTGTATGTGGCACCCACCAAGGCATTGGTGAACCAAGTAGCAGCAACTATATATGCAAGATTTAAAAACAAAGATATGCCACCTGGTAAGTCAGTTTATGGTGTGTTCACCAAAGATTATCGCACTAATGCACTGAACAGTCAAATTCTGGTTACAGTTCCAGAGTGTCTTGCATTACTGCTACTGTCCCCGCGCAGGCGTAGGTGGGTAAGGAATTTGCGTTATGTCATTTTTGATGAAATACACTGTTTAGCTGGACATATTGGTGGCTTCTCTTGGGAATGTGGGCTGCTCCTTATTCGGTGTCCATTTCTTGCATTGTCAGCTACAGTAGAAGATCCAAAATCTCTTCACAGGTGGCTTCAAGAGATGCAGCATTTTAAGCACATGCAGGACATTGCAAATGATGGTGAAAAGCCTGATGATTCATATCAAGTGAATTTGGTGGTACACTCGGATCGCCATGCTGATCTCAAAAAATATGTTTTTTGTGAAGATGGGCAGTTCAGTCATATACATCCATATGGCTATCTGGAGCGCACTCTGATTAAAGCAGCAGGTCACATTCCACAAAGTATTACCCTTTCCCCATGCGAAGTGCATCAGTTGTACAATGCCATGAGTTCTGCATGTGCACAGGACACTCGACTGAATGATCTCCATCCAGAAGTGTATTTTTCCATGTGCACAAATGGTTTCATTTCGAGAAAGATGGTCAGAGATTTTGAAGCAAAACTGAAAGGATTACTTCAGGAGTGGGCAATGGAAGATGGTACAACTTTTGAATCGGTTATAATGGCACTAAGAACAGTTTCAGAACCTCTGGGCAAAGTCAGTGAAATAAGATTCATTAAAGAAAATTTTATTCCCTTTGTCCAGAAACTTCAGGAACAAAACATGCTGCCAGCCATTGTCTTCTCATATAACCGGTCATTAGTGAGTACCTTTTTTGAAGATGCCACGGAATATTATGAAGATATGCGGCAAAACGAGGACAGTAACAAGGAAAACAAGTCAGAACGTTGTAAGAGACTGGGGAAGGATGGAGACCAAAATGGAAACCCAAAAGGTAGAAAAGGCGATATTGATAACCGTGATTTCCGCGTGTCCAGAGGATTTCGTGGTAGAAATAAATATGAAGCATCCTTGAATTTGTTACACAAGGCAGATACACATCCTGGTTCAGTCAGAGGTATTGGCCATGCAGATGAGAAGGTTGTAGAATATGTTGAACACAGACTTTTGGGAATAGGTTACAAACAAGATGACCTGTTCCCTCGAGGACTAAGCTTGGGTATAGGCATTCACCATGGTGGATTGAATTCCAAAGAGAGAAGTGCTGTAGAAATGCTCTTCCGGATGAAATTATTGAATTTGGTGTTTGCCACAGGAACATTGGCTCTTGGCATTCATATGCCTTGTAGGACAGTTGCAGTAATCGGTGACAGTCCATTTCTGAACCCTTTGGATTTTCAGCAGATGTCAGGTCGAGCAGGCCGACGAGGTTTCGATACAGAAGGGAATGTTGTGTTTATGGGTCTGAATGAACGTAAAATGCGCGGATTGCTGACAGGAAAACTGCCAAGTATGGTTGGCAATTTTCCATTGAATGTAACCATGGTCCTGCGATTATTACTTATGGTGAGTGATATCAGGAGTAATAGTGCCCACAGCGAAGAAGTTATGCGTGATGCCTTGTCCAGGTATGTATCTTTCTGGAGTATTTGTGTTAATACATTCACTGCTGTGGAGAGAGAGAGGTAGTTACTACTGTTCTTTGGTGTCAGTCACTTTCCCCACTTGTGATGGTTTTACACATTAAAATTGAGTAATCTCTTTTCAAGTTGTATATAAAACCAGTTTTATTCCTTAAAATGTAAATTCATTGCTGTACTTTTATAAATGCAGATTGGCTTCTGTTTTTCATAAAAATTAAGTTCCATTCTGTCTTAAATCAAGATTGATGACTTGTTTCATATATACAGTGAGAATTTCAATTTATTTTACAGACATAAACAGTGAAGTTTCAATGTAATGTATGTTGTGTGGAATGGCTTTCATTACACCAAACTGTGGTTGAAGTGCATTGATGCATTATTACATCACTAGACTCTTCTTTATTATTGAGATTTGGTACATATAATTATACATTAATCCCTCTATGTAAATACTTAAAGAAACTTTATATATAAATACAATTAACATCATGTATAATTAATTTTGGAAGAACTAATTACACTTTTCTGACACTAAATGCAAGTATGTACTAACTCAGAATGTAGGCAAGAGGGATTGTGTGTACTGGATTTAAGCTGGTATGAGAAAAAAAATTGATTTCACCAAATGAGAAAGTGGCAGTTAATGAATTCTGCCCAGCATTAGTAACAGGTGTGACTGCATGTGTTGACTGTATTTTGGTTGGCTGCAAGTGTAGAGCTTCTTGGATTTTATTACAGTCCTGACATGATTTGACGTGGGGATTTTTGTTGTATGAGTTCTGTTATGGACGTTTCAGTAAATTATGTAAGGTATTTTATAAGATATGGTTACAACTATAGAGTAAGTAAGTAAATGGATACAACTAAGGGTAAGTCATTAAGAGTAGAAACTGTACATTAAAAAAGTTTACAGTGTGTGCTACTGGGTTACACTTTCTCAGAATTGAAGCATGCTTTATGATGAACCTCCTTTGTTAGAATATTTTAGGTAGTGACAGTAATTTGTAACAGAAGCCCTCCAACAGGTGAAGCAGATTTATAAGTATCTCGTGTTTATCGTGCATGTTGCATGTCGTGCAGATCTCATTAATTTCATGATGATGATATATTTGGTGAAGAGTGTAAATAACGTGATGAGGCAATAACAGAAACATAGTGGTTTTTGTGTTCTTAAAAAAAAATAAAATCCCCCCCCTCCAAATTAGATGAAATTTGTCCTGTATGCTCAAATGGTTGTACTATTAATTAAACCTCCATTTGTAGGGAAGTTCAGGTTTTTGACATCATTTATTGTTTAGCTCTCAGTTTCAACATATATTATGGTTAAAAATAATATCAGACTTGAGATTTTTATGGCAGTGAGTATTAAGATCATGGTACATGCTGTGAAGTTTTCATGGTGACATACATTTAACACACTGTTGGGCTACCAGCCGCATGAGATGGTTAAATGCTAAACGGCCGTTTTGAGAGACATGTCCATTGTCGTCAGCCTCATCATCATCAGGGGAATGATGGGTGACAAGGACCAAGATAGTTCTTGGAACTTTGGTTTGTTTGCTGTTTGACCAGCTGACATGGTTGGTAGCCGAAGAAAATTTTGTTGTGTTAAGATTATGGTTTGCTGCTGTTTGATGCCATGTAGTTGTACCTAAAGAAAGAGGCGGTAGGTTCCCCAAAGTCCCAGCATGTATATGCCCTCCTTCATGATCTCGGATCCCAGAAGACCTTAATTGTGAAAGTGTTCCAAATTAGGTTTATCATATGCTTATATCAGGGTGTTCATGGGTGTCATTCCTGTTGGAATTATTGAGATTTTTCATTGACTTAATAATTCTGGCCCCACTGTGGTCCTGGGGTCGACTCGTCCTCTAACAGAAATGAGTACCAGATGATGTCTCCTGGAGAGTAAAGGCAGCTGGTGTTTAGGGCTGGCAGCATTGCCACCTGCATGTGCCTGTAATACAGAACTTCTGGGAGCCTCCACAACTTGGAGCCCAAAGGGCTTTTCTTGGCCTGTACAGGAATAACTTTACCCTATTTCTGGATAGATAACTGTAATTATTTCTTGAGGCATTAATTTCATGTACAGGTGGACTGCCGTATCCATGGGTAATACGTTTCAAGACCTACCGTGCTTACAGAAAACCGTGGATAACACTGAATGTTATGCGTAACATAACGTGATATTAGTGTAACATGCATAAATATGGTAAAGTTTAATTGATGAATTACACACAGACATTATCAGCTTTAAATAAAGTAATAATAATGTGTACTGTACACTACATCGTACATTTGCAGTGTACTGTATCTCTCTCTCTCTCTTTTGTACGTATGAAAGTAAGGGGTTCTGATGTTTTAGCCTAATCCTCAAGAGACGATAAAAAAAATACAGTTCTTGCACTGTGCAGGATCATGTACAGTTTCTGGGGATGACAGAACAAGAAATATCATGCTTTTCCATCGCGCTGCACAAGCAATAAAAAAACTTGTTGTTGTTACACATTTTACAATGAAAATCATAACTAGCACCTGTACATAACCTGTAATAAAAAAAATTGTATTTGTTAAAAAATATCTTAACCTTTTGTGGGTATTCACCGACTTCTCCATTCTTCTTGTTGCTTTCTGAACACACACACACACACAGCGTTAAAATGGCAACTCATTTGAACAGTGAGAATGCTAGAAGCAGAATGATGGCAAGTTCGCGGGGAAGTGTGAGTGTGGGGAAAAAGGAGGATGTGTCAAGTACTGGGCGCGTTCGGGCTGCTGGATTTCACCATGTTACGGCCTGTTCTCGCTTGCTGCACGTTTTTAAACTTGTGAACCATTTATTTCCTTAATTTTCCAAATTTTTTTTCGGTCTGCGGCCAACGGCGGATATGGTGGTCCACTTGTAATTGTAAATTATAGCTGAAGGTACGTTCCTACTTGGGTGTGAGTATTCAAAGGAAAGTACATTGTACTGTTTTGAATATTTAGACTAGTACTGGTGAGTTAACCAGATGCTGTGCTGAATTTTGTGTAGAGAAGACGTGACATTCCATGCAGTGTAAGATGTTAATTTTGCTTTATAGGGCTCTTACATTGTTGAATTGCTGTTTGGTGTATCAAACAATCCCAGAGCTCAAGATACAAATGAAACATTTCTTTGCATTTTCTACACAATTGCTGATGCTACAGGTGAGTTATGATTTGTGTATGCTTTTATTGGCACAAGAAAACTGTAAATCAGGCTTTGAAGTTTTTGCTGCTGATTCAGTTTTTCTGGGATATATGCCACTGGTTAATCAGTTCTCTTTGTTACAAGGCTGTACCCCATCTTCTTGGACATATAGACCCTTAAAGATGAGGCAATTGCATTGACTTGAAATATCAGAAACCGATTATCTAGTGATGCAGTGTAGTTTTCCAGATGAACAAAATCTTGAAATTGAAAATTAATTGTACCAGGTGAAGTGAGTACTGTATGAAGTGCCTTTGACAATATTGTCGGTCTTACCCTCAGGTTTTCCACCAGTTTATTCACTGTTTCCAGATTATTCATACAGATCTCATCTGTCAGACATTTCCACAGTTTTACAGAATGAGGATGCCTAAGATATTTTCCAATAATGTAATCTTTATAAAGAATTATTTCAAAAGAGCCACAGGTATAGTGGCTTTATAAGCAGTGGTTCTGTCCTCCTGAAACCTTACTGCTTCAAGTACTGTGTTAATATTTGAACTATTTATTAAAGTGATAAAGTAGATTACAGTTTTTATAAGTAATGTACGAAATATGCATAGAATTTGGTGCATTGGCTTTTTGTGATACAGCCTTAGGGGATTCTGATGTAGTGTCAGTTACTTGAATATCCATAAATGTGACCAGGAAGCTGGAACAAGGTATTGGACTGAAAGTATGTTGAAAGAATTAGTAGAATGCTTTTTAACAGATGGCAGCTGTATTAAGCTTCTTGGTCATAATTTATGAGGAGCTCTTAGTAATTATTATGAAAGTTGTTTGGGAATGAATACTTGTAGATGCCATTTCCATGATCACTCTGATAGTCTGTTAGGTAATGTATTTCCACAGCAAAAATCTTTTACAGCTGGCATACATATCAGCAGAGATGCCTTGTGTGAAATTAATTGTGTTCATGACATGTGGATATATGTACCCACCAAGTCTCTGAATGCATTCAGAAAATAGTTTTGGAAGTGCATGATACAGAAGTTGCAACAGAAATGAGGGCAGAGGAAGAATGACATGTTGCAGGTGTCCATACATTACAGACTAACAAAGATAAAGGTTAATCATGACTTCACTATTTAAAGGTAATATTTTTATTGCCATTCACAGGAGGACAGAAGTTCAGTGTCTTAAACCGTGGACATTGTGTTGTGTTTGAAAGCTAATTAAATTGCATTGCCATGATGACTTAAAACACTGTTAAATGCTATTTAGAAAGCATGTTCTGGAATAATTATACATACACCATTCAGGTTAGTTGAAGGAGCTGAAGTGCAGCTTTTACGATTTTATGGAAACAATGAAAAAATATAATTTGTTTTTAAAGGGTTTATTAGATGATGAAGGGAATCCACAGTATTTGGCCGGCATCATCACTCATCTCTATTACCATGAACCAGGAAACTTGGCATTTGTGTATCTCCTAAGAAGTGGGGCTCTGAGGATGCTGTGTCAACCAGAGAAAGATGGTACCATCTCCAAGGAGACACAATTGAATGTTGTTCTTGTGCTGAGCTATTTGTTTGCACCTCTTATTCTCCACAAGAGGGCTCAGAATGTTAAATACAGCAATTCAAAAGTTGTGTTGCCACCTCTACCACCAGAAATTAAGACGGTAATTGAACTCTCAACTTTTTCTAACTGGGTAATTGTGGATAATTGTTTCTTCAGATGACACTTTCACAGTGTAACATGTTACTGTGTTGGAGTGTATTATCACCACACCAACAATTTTTACCTTATTGTCATATCATTATAAAGTTGTGTCATGAATTTATGTTTACATTTTCATTCACTCATTGACATTCTCTAGACTGCAAGGGTTTGTTTGCTGCAAACCACTTCTTGGGGACCAAGCACAGGATGACTTGACCATTGCACTCTATGCATTCCAAATTTCATAACCAGTGCTTTATAAGTGTAACAAGGTAGAAGATATTAAAGAATATCGCAGGAGTGGTTACACTAAAACAGGTGTGCCCAAATTCTTGGGCAGCTTCTTGCATGTGGGCAGCGTGAAATTGAATACAGAGAATGAAGAATGAGTAATGTATATGTGTAACTATATTTTTAATTTCACTTGGGTTTTCATACACATCATATGCAATAAAAGAAATAACCTGCTGATAATAGGAAAATTTTGTGAACAAATGCAATTCAGAACCTAGACTTGGGTGTCATTTTTCTTAGCATATTTTTACACAGTGAATTAGTAATGAGATACATGTCTCCATAAATAAACAGGTCACACATTTTAAAAATTGCTTTGGGCTTCTGTCTGGGCTTTGCCAGGCAAAGGGTAAAATACATTTTCTCATTTTGAATGCCCATGCGGGCAAAATAACTTTAAGGGGCAACTTTTGCCTACAAGTTGTGGGTTGAGCATACCTGCACAACAATCTGTGTTTTCTTAGAAGATATTAATTTGTTGTAACTGATAAGGTCTTGGAAATTTATGAATACACCCCATTTCATATTGCGCCTAGACATTTTCCACACTGGTGAATTATATAACAAAGACATATAATAGAGGCCATACCACATCTGAAGTAATTAATTGAACTTGAAAAATACAAAAACTCTTTGGCTCCATTCAGCACCCTAATTTTCAAAGTCTGTATCTTGGAATCCAGTACACCTACCCTGTTACTTGATGCATGATTGCAGTGTATGACTTCAAGTCATTAATGTCCACTGTATGAACTTGCAGCAAATGGATCATCTGCTCTAGTGAGATTTTTCATTAGTATCTGAAATAACCGGAGCATAGCAAGATGTCATATTGGACTGTAGGAAGAATGTCGTGCAAATGGGAAAACTTTTACTTGCATAAGTTCCGAAACATTGACGTAGGGAGGCATCGTTGTGCTGAAGAAGAATTCCGTATGCAAGATATTGTATGTGCTACCTATTGAAACTTATACCCATTTGCAAGTTTTTGAACTCCTGCAATTTTGAGTGTAGTTCTGCAGGTTATCTGTTTGAATGTTACCTTGTTCAGTACTCTTCCAACATGGATGCCTTGCAGAAGTATGTTTAATGTCAACAGGAATCCATACTATGTGATATATTTTACTCGTCATTATCATCTTGTGTCGCGTAATATTTGATGTAGCTGTTTTCATGAAGAAACCACAAAACTTGATGGCACAGCATCCTGTATTTAATGCTGTTTGGCCTGATGTGGGTGCATTTCAACAATCATGTCATTACCTAGAACAGCACTTTCCCTTTCTGACTTAAGTCACTAGGTATAAGTAATTTTAATAGTTAATAGTTCTTTGTACAATAGATTTCATTGAAATATAAAATACATTTTTGTATCTTCATCTTGTGCCAAAACAGTGCAGGAGGCACTGAAGTAAGTGTAAATTACCATCATTTGTGCATGAGCATGTATGTAAGAAATGTTATCAAATTTACAATTTTGAATGTAGTGTGAGAAGGTGATGAATTCACACACACTTCCAAATGCCATTGCAGAAATAAAAGTTGGCGAAATTGCATTAGCCATTGGTATGTGGCTGTTGTATCTGTACATATAAAGTGACAGCCTGAACTGGCTCCCTTGGCAAATTGATAACTGAGGATTGATTATGCATGAAAAAGTCATGGTAGTTGTCAGTGGTAGTTTTATGCAGTTGCTTGCTTCAGGCAGTCTAATGTATTGGTGCAGTAATGAAAACCATTGTCTTCTCTTGTGTAGATATAGGCAAGTGTTTTGAAGGAAAACTGGTATGTATCTGCCAAACTACATGGCATCACCTTCAGAACAGTAATATTGTGTATTGTGAGGAGTTCTAATCTCACAAGACTAGTGATATCTGTGCATTTGGTTTTCAGTTTTTATATGTGTATGTTATGGACGTGACACATGAATGTCACACTTTTCTCTTTTGGGACTTTTGTGATCACCACTGTGAGGAAATTGTATATGTCACAGTAATACCTGTATTTTATTTCTTCTTGTGTGTATATATTATTTGAAGTAATGCTCACGCTTTATGGTGTGATTTTCTGTTTAGAGATTTTTGAGATCAGAGACACATTCTGAAAAGAGAAAACAAATGAGTGTGTCAGCAGATGAGCCTTTTGTATTCGTTTTTATTCCTTGTCTTGTAGAGTTCTTTGATGTATGTGACATGTACTGTGTTTTGCTGCTCAGTAATGGTTTTTCTTTCACGTGAATGCCTTCTGTAGAGACCCTGTCTCTCTGTCTGTCTGTCTGACCTAATGTGAAGAACTAAACACTATATTTTCTTAAATTCTGGTGTAGGAATTCTGGAAAAAAAATTGTCATGCAAGCTAGAGTTTCATGAAAACTGGCTTGGTTGTGATCATACTGTAGGTAGATGTTAAAATTAATTCATACCTGTACTTACCATATTTATTGGCTGATTTGGGTGAAATTTGGTGTGTAGTATCTTCACATGATGCCAGTGAGTAGTTGGAAATTTCATGGAATTCAGTTTAGTGAGAGCTGTACCTATTGTGGGATTGTAAATGTATTTTTGTTCATACTTCCCACATTTGCTATCTGATTGGGTGATACTTTGTATAAGAAATTTTCACATAACACTGTTGTATGTTCATTCTGTGTCCATTGGGACAGGGAAGGCTGTACATTTCTTTTGCGCTTGCTTTGTGTAGAGTGAAACTAGTATCATTAAAGTAAAGAACACTGTAGTGAAGCCTGTTTCTACATCACATAGTACACCATTTACAATTTTGTTTATGTTGTTTCCATGGGAACCACAGGTGCTGGAAATGTACAATGAGGAAGTCCTGTGCATATATGACAATTACTTCAGGTGTGTAGCCAATGACTGTGCGGACAGGCTGGAAGGTGATGAGACCCTGCCAATGTCAGGAGTCCGTATCATGACAGAAGGGAATTTTAGGCCAAGTGCTGAAGGTAACCCATTTAAAGTTAGAGTGTTTCTCATCACAAACATTTCTGTATAGTTTGTAAATGACAATGTTGGTGTCATATATTCATTAATCAACTACTGATGACACAACATGCTTGGGGGATCTCTTCACTGACAAATATTGCTGTGGTCATAGAGATTTGACTGCTGATGCTGAAGTGATAGGATTCATGTTATGGTTGAGGGTTTTCAGAACTTTTCATATATGCGGTTATTGAAAAGTTAAAGATATAATTGTGTGATGAAAGAAATATAATTGTGCAGTGAAGTGTACTCCAGTGATCAGCTAGGATGAGTGAGAATGCATTGAGGGTTTTCAGAACTTTTCATACGTGCTCTTGGTGAAGAGTTAAGGATATAATTGTGTGGTGAGGTTTTCTCAGCTGACCGGCTAGGATAAGTGAGGATCCATATTTAGCGACTTGCACATTCTGCAGTAGTGCTCTGGAAGTACAGTTTGAAGATACGTACAGAAATGTGTTCACCAGCTGACTAAACATGTGTGTCAGAGAAATATTTCTATACTGACTGACTGCTGGTCTGTCAAACATGTCTGCATCTAATGGGTGACTGTATTTATAGGGCTTAGTTGTCTGTTATTAGGGTTGGATGTGGTAGTGAGATTTATAGAACTGTGCCTTTTCACACACACACACACATACACATGCATGCATGCACAGCACCCACCCACAAACACGTATGCAAGACACACCTGCCAGCATGCATATACATGTTTGCATTATTCAAACTTAACCACTTATCACATGCCTCAGAGCTTCAGATTCTTACGCTGTACTTGTCCGTCATACCATTTTATTATACATCATTTGCAGATGCCTTCATAGAATTCTGAAATGGGATTTAGCTTTATCATTTTGATCTGTCGACCTGCTTGGAATAGCTTGGGTCCTGCAGGACATTTTTTGATGAAATTTTATATTGGACTGTTTCACTAAAATATGTTGAGAAAGTTGAAGTTTTGTTAAAATCAGACAAAAATAACAGGCAGATTATGTGAAGAGCTATGTACATTTATGACTAATTCAGTTGCTAATGTTAACTAACATTGCCATTTATTGTCTAGTTGCTGTAGTGGCCTTATGTACCAGTTACAAATGTTCCTGTTTTGTTAAATAATGCATGCATTTAGAATGTTTTAATGAAGATACTGTATTCCTGTAGGTCCTGCCTTTAGTATTGATTTACATTTATTATCTGTCACAGGACCCATGACTCTCCAGCGGTACATTGTAGAGAGCTGTGAACCCCGAGCCATTTGCTCTCTATTTGCTGCCCTCTCAGGCCACACAGACAGGGGACTGTACTCACATCACAACATGATCTCCAACATTCACCATCAGGTATACAGATTTCACATAATTTTTGCATACAATTTTATTTAGTCTTATAATTCTGTGAATTCTATACCAGAGCATGAAAGAGTATTATTATTATACAATATGTATGTCTCCTGTCACAGGCATTTCTTCCTGGTACTTCCCTTGAACCAGCGGTGATCCCCACCACTCAGGCTTCAAGCTTCACATTGCAGTACTTCCTGTATTATGTGTGATGTTCCAAGTATATCTGTCTTTTGTAGTGAATCTATCGAGTGTTTTCCTGGTATAGTTTCCAAATTTTTCTTTAAGCTTCTCGTTACTATTCCAGTGGCTCCAATTATTA
>Ga0136643_10005314_pt1 | contig 18102 bp, 13 predicted proteins | sample TergutLab28metaG_FD_96883 | JGI IMG/M metagenome (GOLD analysis project Ga0136643, IMG submission 96883) | Labiotermes labralis P1 segment gut microbial communities from Petit-Saut dam, French Guiana - Lab288 P1 (version 3) (version 3) | ecosystem: Host-associated > Arthropoda: Insects >...
AATATCTCCGTAACCATTGAACTTTGGATATAGGTGTTTTGGGTTATATCGTTATAGTTTGACCTAAGGAACACTCTCCCGAAGTTAGGTCCTTTCCTCCTGGGACACCCTGTATATGCCAGTCCGCCACTTACAAACAATATTAAGACGTGCCACAACTTCTACAAAAGCTGCCAGAAGACTAACTTGAGCTCTTCATAATCAAGGTTCGATGTTTCAGCCTCAAACAATGGCCTACTGTGTCATGTCTTTCACCCCCTCAGCTGATCCCCAAAGGTCAAGTCTGCACATGAATAATATCGAAACCCAGACTGCCATAAATGACATCATGGCTCCTGAAGAATACCAGGCCTTGTTGTGGGACCCACAGTGGATTTGTTTGGGTTTCCTGCTCAAGTAAACACCGTGAGGGCTGAGAAACTACATATGTGCATGGTGTTAGATATATCGAACATTCGGCCACTGGGGAGTGCACGCTGGGTTAGATATATCTAACATTCGTCCTTTAAAGGGTAATGCTTACCCTTTCAAGACATTTCGTACTTAAGAAGCCTAATTTGTTTTATTTTTTTAAAACTGCCCTACAAGGTTTTCACCGTCTGTTAGCAGATGACAAGCAGTAAGGTAGCTCGTAGAGTATAATACATTATGTAAAAACAGGAGACAATAACCATGAAACAGAATTTTCAGTATGCAAATCAAAACAACTACAACTGATAAAATTAAAGACACAGTGATATGGACAAGCATTACAAATGAACAAGAGTACCAAGGAAGCAAACTACCAAGGCCACTGAGAGGGAACCAAGCACTTCGAGGACAGGCAAAGTAGGGAAGACATATGAAACAGTAGGGAAAGAGTGCAGATGAAGCAGCAGGTCTTTTACAGAGGAAGACCAACTTCGGTGGCAATACCCACAGATGACTTCTGCAACTGTAAGACAAACCCTGGTTGAAACACCAAAGTATGACCATCATCACCATCACAACAAAGAAGAAAGCAACAAGAGTTATCATAGCATTATAAAATATTACATCTGAAGCACATAACAGCACTATTTACCTGTAGCATGGATGGTTTTCATCAATCTCCTTTGTACCCTTCTTAGTTGGTTTAATGTTAATTTTGGCACGTTCAAAAAACGTTTCACGAACACACTTCCTAACCAAAGGATCACGTGACAGCTGCATTGCAACCATGAATTTAGCTGCTCTGAGAACCTCTTCTGCAGTGTTGAATTTACTGAAAACATAAATATTTCCAATTGAAAGAGCACAATCAAACAAATTTACACAATTCTGCAGAAGAATGTCACACTTCTTAAGAACTGTCTGTCTAACAGTACTAGAAATCAATAGCTCAAAACTGCTAAATTCAAAGCCTACCATCAAACACAGTCCTAAGCCAATCTCCGAACCTCACAACCCATTTCCCTATTTGAGACTCTCATTAATGTCAGCCTCCAATCTTCTCTTCAGTTTCAGCCAAATGGCTATTTTTCTAAATGTATCCATGCCAATTTCTTGCATACTTCTTCTCTGCCCCACCTTAGTTGCATGTCAAAGCTTAAGTAACGGTGGAAGGAAGAACTTATCCCACACAAGATGAAATAAGACCACAGAACCAAACTGGGACACTTATGTGTGTAAGTGCATCTTTTATCATCTTTATTAAATAACAAGCTGTAGACAACACAAAGTAGTTGAAGGAACAAGCAGTAAATTCATAATACGAAGTTTGATATATCTAACATGAGTGTGAACTTTACTGCATCTGCTGCATAATTAGAAATACCTTGTACTTGGGATCATAATATATAAAAAAGGTAGCCAGGAGAGTGTTTTGTGGTGCTGCTACCAGAGTCCTTGGTGGACAAACAACTAACCACCTGACACTAAAAGTGTTAAAACTACATGGCTTAAATAATGGATCTGAAGGTAACATACTTGCTGATATATTCGTTTGCTAATTCCATTGGTTCTGTAGGCTCCTGCTCAACCTCATGACGCTGATAGTTGTCCCGCAAGTTCTCACCAAACTGCTCAGGAGTTAATCCAAACTTCTTTGCCAAACCATCTAGAAAATAAATTAGCTAAAGAAATATCTGAACTTAAGTTTGATCCATACTATCCATTAGAATTAAGGTAAATAATAAAGAAAACTAAATCCAAAGATACAGGCATTCAATATTCTCTGAAAAAAATAACCCACAAGAAACACAAATAACCCTTAAATTTCAAAATACTTAGTAACATCACAAAAAAGACTGAACTCAGCTTTTAGTACTTACTACAGTTCGACTACAAGGACAATCTGTGGGGTTGGTATATCATCAAACTGTTTGGTTTTGTAAAGTATACATTTGTCGTTCCTAGGGCCATGCATTGTAATACTATTTCTATAGTAAAACCAAATAGGTGCACCAATGTATCGAATTCATTTTATTTTGGAATGACACTCTACATATTTCAGATGGTCCTTCTGGCCATCATCAGGAGTTAAAGACTGTACATACAGCAACAGGCATTTGTCAAACAGATACTGCTGTTTGCTTGCTAGCGGGTACAACACGGAAACTGGTAAACATACCTGAATAAAAACCTAACCAGGTAACTTACTCTAAATTAGCAATCAACTCTGTAATTCTTTCTCCACATAATCATCCTTGCAGTCTACACACTTTTGCCTATGTTCAAGTAGGTTTGATAAGTCTGTCATGCTACAATTGTGCATTCTGATGATGGAACCACAACTTAACCACTATCTTGACTTCACTGTCCAACACACAGTGATGTCCTCAAAGATGACAAGACGCAACAACAAAGCTGAAAACGAATTATGAGAAATACAATTAAACAGTAGGGGAAAGCACAATCAACAAACAAAAAGGTTTTTTTTATTAGTTTTAAAAGGTTTTAAACTTGACATAATTTTAACTAAATCAATAAACCCAAAAACAAACAACCCTAGGTCTAAGTAATATAAACAACAAACTTGTGTAAGGTGTACAATCTCATCATCACATGGGATTTACATAATAGGTTACTGTTATATCTTTATATTTTTATAATGGCAAGCCTGAGGATCGCCTTACAAAAAAAAACCACAACATGTAGCTAGTACTGTAAATAAGAAGGGCTGTTTACTACTGAAACTGTATTATAATTTTGTAATGTAATAGTAATGGTGATGATGATGATAATACTTTTAATTCATATTCCTTTAGTTTGGGAAAAAGACAAAAATCCTGACAGCGCCAAGTTGGGGCTATATCCAAGATGGTGCAACCAAGGTATCTTATCTCTGAAGTTGTTCTCACACTTGTGTGTGTGGTCATTTACTGTCATGTTGAAGGAGAGGCTGTTCCATGCGAGGCTAACTCTTTGAAGTCAACCTTTCTGCTTTCCCATTGTTTCAGCATACCACTCGGAGTTAATGGTTGTGCTGGGAAGCACAAATTCTGAATGCATGATTCTGTTGTGTCACGGTTGGGACAGAAAACATCATTCATGTGCCCTGTTCCCATGTTCTTTGGCATAATCTATTGCATGCAATTTGAACCCCACAGCGTACAGAAACCTCTTCTACTTTGTATCCACTTAATTAAGACTATAAATTTACGACAAGCTCATTACCATACTGAACATGACAGAAATATGCAACTGAACAGGTGTCTGCCTTCCCCCACTGGTGAGTTATTAATCTAGAATACATTACCATAACCAAGGGATCACTATTTTGGACGCAAAACACTTCTGATTGCAGCACATGTGGATCACAGCAGGAAACAGGGTAAGGAAGATGGGAGTTGATGTATCACATACAATGAAGTTAGGGCATAGCTCCACAGCAATTTCTTATACTTCTTTACAGAAAAGGTGAGCTCTGAAAGCAAGCACAGCCTCATTTCCATAGGCCAGGCAATAATAATATAAAGTAAAAAAAAAAAAGAGAGAGAGAGAAAAAAAAAGAAACACTGCATAGCAGCACTCATCCATTTTACCTCCAAAATATAGACAAAGGAGTATTTTACGCAACATTTTACAGAAAAAATGTGCCTTATGGTCCAGAAAATGTGGTATGTATAATATTTTCTTCATAATTGGAAAATTATTTCTCATTTGATTGCAGTGTACTGTTTTGCATCCTTTGTCCTGTGTTCCATTTTTGTCTTACTTTTTGTTTGTTTGGGTGTTTCTATATTTGTGACTTTGTAACTGACCATTATGCTGTTCAGTCAGCACATATATCAACATAGTTATAAAAACAACACTGTTGCTGGCCTTGCTGCATGTTGCCACCACCTCTGTAGTACTGGCGGCAGTGGCGGCAATGGTAGCAGCAGCAGCAACTATCTTACACTATTCCATTCTACATATGAAGTTGTGGTGCTGGTGATAATTATAATTATAATAGTCATGTGTTTAACCCACTAAAATAGGCTCATTCAAGAGTTCTCTGCTATCATTTCATAATGTGATCGCCAATTTGATTTTCTGTTATGTTATGTGTATGCCAACTTTACAATTTGCAACAGGATTTCCACGTACCAAATGCTGTCCAAATGTCATCCACAATAAGGCAACCCAAAACAACATTAATTCAGTACTTAAGTCAAAATAGTGATTTGACCATGTCAGTGCCATGGTTACACTCCTGACTTGCAAACAATAGGTACTTCAAGCCTAGGTCACATTACTTGCCATCTCTGCTAAGGCTAGGGCAAAGTACTTCCAAACAGGAAACAACTGTCACTATCTACAACTCCTAACCCATCACCATTCAAGCCATCACCCACTCCATCCTCAACAGCACAATCTATGCACTGTGCAATAGGCTACCCTAACCACATGTCAGTAACATTCTGTCTGTGAATTTGGCTCTGAATTATAACACAGGGATAAACCCAGGACAAAGTACAACACCAAGATGGAATATGAGGTCATAGAGGTGAAACATCAACAACTGAAGGCTTCAGCATTAAGGAGAGGTAAGTGGTTGGCTTCATATACCAAGCCGCCTCACTCCTAGTGTAAAAACCTCTAGTTCCACTGGATAAGAGAATGGATGGGCACCAAAGCTCATCTCTGTATGGTGGCACACAGAAGAACTGCATCTGTCAAGAATTAAATGTTTGCCATCTTCTCCACAAGCAGTCAATCACTTCACTAAGCTAAACCTATGCTTTTTGTACACTTGCTTACAGATGTAATCTACTTGGGTCTACAAACTTACCCAGTCCAGCTTTCCTACACATTGAGTAGGGGCCACTTCGAACAGCTTGTTTCAGAGTTTCATTTTCTGGAGGTTCATCTTCCACTTCCTCTAGCTCATTTTCCTGATCTTGTACATCATCACCTTCTACTTCGCCATCTTCTCCTTCTACATTAACTCGACGCCTGAGCCTATTCCTTCGTGCCATTTGTGCTGCTTCACGTTCTTTGGTTCGCCATGCCTTCTGCATTTCTGGTACTTCATGAGAGTAGTACAGCAGAAAATGTGTGTGGACATCTTTTAATTCTTCTGTGGTTTGCACCGCTCGGAGTCTAAAAAAAATAAACAGATCACATTCATTGTTTTTAAATCTTCTTTTATCCTGTTAACTGATTCAAAGGCAAAATCCACTACAGTGAACCTGGGCACTGCCACCTGTTAGCTCCCATTATGAAGAATACAATCTTGAGCAATGTTGTGCCATGTACAAACTTTGACCCCATTCCATGGCACCACATTCCAGAAATCACGTAATCTTTACAGTCCCCAGTACAAGAACATAAATCCTGCATAGTGTTATGAATCTTCTAAGCATCTCAGCAACATCCAGCTTCAAATATATGCTACTAGAGGCTTTGTTTTTTTAATCTCATGAGCTCTGACTGCAGAACAAAGATGATTTTACTGAAATAAAAATAGGATAATACTAGTGTGCGTAAACAGAAGCAAGTACACTGGAACAGGAAGCAAAACCTTTAGTTTCCAACATTTCAAACCAGAGCCACTGTACGCCTAGAAACTTCATAATAGGAGTGTATCTCCTGTTATGATAGCAGCACACTAATCTGCCACTGCAAATTTCAGTCCCTAATCAACGAATGATAATCACATGAGTTTTCCCCCTAGTGTATATGAGATTCACAAGCATCAAAACCCAAGTGTTTTTTTACCATATGTTTACAAACAAACGAGCTTTATTATTTCATGTCCTATTGTGCCTAATATTGGTTGCTTACAATATGGGTAAATGTGGAGTTTTAAGCATGCACGCAAAAAAAAATATGACGTGTAAGGATTCTATACTCAAGACAATGGAAAACGGCAGATTAAACCATGTACTTCCTATCAGAATACTGGGATTGAGTAACCCAGTAAACAGAAATGTAAGGTTCATTACATACCTACAAATGATGAATAAAAGCTGACACTTCTGCTCCCTCCCTCTCTCTCTCCCCTCCCTTCTCCCCCCCTACTACCAATGATCACTCACTAGACCATCACCAACTGAATTATATATTTTCTCTAATAGGTGCTGTCCATCTGCTGAGAAATCACAGTATAGGCTACAAGGAATTAAATTCTGTATCACTTATTAACATATAATTGATAATATTTTGTTCATACAGCTACAAACATCCACATTACAGATGAGTCTAACTACCAAACACTTCTTGAGACCAAGAATCTTACACCCAGTATTAAGGGTTTCTACAGCAAAAGCAATGTAGAATTCGGTTATGTCAGTCCTTGAAAATAACCAGAAGCAAGGCCTTTAAGCCACAGCATTCCTCTGGTTACCCATATACAAAGTACACAAAAAGCATTCTACTACACCAAAGACTTTATAGGGTAATATGGAGAAAAACTTTGAAAGTTTACCTTCATAATGGCGCACAATGTACAAGAGTGCCTGGAACATTTTTCCTGATCTGATTTTTTTTTTTAGAATACCTATCATCCAGACACTCCTTATATTACAGACCATGGAAATAATTCTCAGTTTGACAATCTAGAAAATTTAAATAATCCAGCACCTGTCTGGTCCTGTGGGTACCAGATTAAGCAATTCTAAGGCACTCTTCTTAATCTTGGCCTGCAAGTGTAAACTGACAATCCTATGCACAGCAGGGCATGTGTTGGTATGTTGTGTTCAAGCAATAGAAATAGGACAAAATAGTATTACCTGTCTATGTCCTCATCCTTCAGCAGTCGAACACTATCAGGAATAGGTTTGTCACATTCTTTCATCAACTGCTCAGCTTGATAATCCCGCATTTTTTCAAATAATGCAATCAGATTCATCTTTCGAGTTCGTAACTGACACCACTGACAAAATAAAATTGTGAAAAAATTAGGAAAACCAATGTAAATCAAAAAAAATTAGAAAAGTCACTAGTAGAAAAATGTTGTGAGAATGTCACAAGTAGAAAAATGTATTATGTAACCATGAGAAGAACAATTTCCAAATGGTGGCAGCAGTGATGACAAATGTTTAAAAATCATGGTCACCCACTTAAGCTGGGGAAAATTGACTTCACAGAGTTAGAAACAAATTCACAGTATTAGTTTACATTATGGGCACAGAACACATACTGTAATACAAACTAAACAAACATGTACAGACTGGATGGTCCAGGCATGGAATTCCAGTGGAGGCGAGATTTTCCACACCTGTCCAGACCAGCCCAAGGCTGCATACAGCCTCTTGTACAATGGGTACTGGGTCTCTTTATGGGGGTAAAGCAGCCAGGGCATGGCAATGACCACCCACCCCCATCTAGCACCAAAGTTAAAGAATGGGTACAGCTATAACTCTACTCCCCCTCTTGGCCTTCATGGCCTGTTCTAGGGCACACTTTTACTAAATATGTACACTGCACTCTCAACAACAAAGTTCAGTGTGATATAACACTTTTACATAAAACTAGCAAATATTGTTCAGAGAAATTGACTGTCACTAGCTATTTACAGTATTAGTTCAACCTGCAGCCTCTAATTTTTTTTTTTTTAAATTAGAGCTGTATTTCACAAAATTCATAACAAAAAGGACCCAGCATTAAAGAAAAGAAATATGGAATTAAAAATTTGCAAAACTGCAATTTTATATCCCTCCTACTTTCAATGCCAAAATTCATTCTAAGTCAGCACAGGTGATTTAAAAAAAGGATCCTTTCCACTCAAAGGTTTCACAGTGGTAAAAGGAACCTGAGTTTGGGGAGCACAACCTGGCATTATTTTTCACGCTGGAAAGCTCACAATGATAATGAAAATAAAAAGTAATATCTTTACGTGGAACATCCTGTTGTGACTTATACACCATAGTATGAGAAGTAAAGACACTCAGTCACAACTGTTTCATGGTATGTTGCTGCATAATTTATTGCAACAAGTTTTAGTTTCATTTAAAAAGCTATCACCAGGCAGTGTACAATACAAAACAAAAGACTGTCATGCCACATTCAAATATTGCTATTCAATGTAGTTCTGATCTCAACCTTTATAGTGTGACTGGTGATTAGAGAGCCGTAAATAGACAGTCAGGAAATGAAATATCTTAAAATATATTACAACCATTATCTCATAGTTTCAATGTGCAAGAGTAGCATTTTCTAGGCTAAACAGACCTTGAGGGGAACTATTTCTTATTTAATTGGAATAGAATCCAGTTGAAGGAGTTTAACTTCCATACATATAAGTTGTCTACTTTTTTTATTTAATGGCTATTCTACCCTAATATTACACACATCTAGCATAATTGTAACAAATATGAGGCCACCTTTTGCGTTCACTGTTGAGGATACACTTCCTACTACAATACCCTGAACAGCAATATTTTACTGCTGTGTATACAATAATCCTTCCTTGTGTATTTTATGCTCCCTGATGATAACATTTTTGAAGATGCTGCAACATGTTACAATAAATTATGCAGCAAGATAACATCAAGCATAATTGTGACTCTTTACTTTTCATTTTACTATGAAAACTAATGCTGCACTGTACATCATCATCACATAGCACACACAGTTCAATGTAAAATATAAAGCAACTTCCTTGGCACCTGCTCAAAATCAAATGATCACTGCCTGTCCACATAATAATCACTAATGAAGTTACATCACAATGCCAATCTATGCATTTATAAATTAGAACTTACAAAAAGTAGCATACCTTTTCATCAAACTTGTAAACTTTCCACAAGTCATTAATATTCAGTTCTGGCTGAACATATTCCTTCCTATAAAATGCAATAAACGGTACTTCAAAATGTTGATTTCTCATAAAATCCAGAGCCTTCTTAATCTTTCCAGTGGTTTGAGGTCCCTTTCTTGCTCTGTCACGGGCATCGGCACCACCATGGCCATCCTAGACAATGTTGAAATGTGTACACATTGTAAACAATGTAGGGACATTATGTACATCAGTTAAAAAACAAATGGGAAAATGTTTGTTGATAAGACACAAAGCTAAGACTGTGTGGAGTATCCATCAGACTGGTTAAGACTGCCTTTAAAAACTTAAATCACACATTTAATTCCTGAAATGCTAAAATTTTATTCAAAGCACAGGGAAACTTCAGGACAAAACTGTCAAAATTATATTTTGTTAAAGATATTCGACCTCAATACCTTGAAGAAGATGGCCACGTTTATACTACCATATTGAACTTCATACAAGAAACTGTACTGCTATACATATAAATTTTTTCATAAAACATGAGCACTGCAAGATAAATTCATGGATACCTTACAATGCTGTCTGCTCCTATTCATAATTAGTTGCTAAGACACACAACAAACATATACAGAATACTCCAGGACTCATAAAGTCAAAACTGCTGCGTATAATTCCACAAGTAATTCCAAGCCAGAAATGTGATGCACATACAGATCCAATCCACAACATTTACACAGCTATGAGTAAACTGAATGAAGTATAAAAGGCAGAAGCACAAGGTGTACATACTGGTTCTAGCTGTTTAGAGAACAGGTACAGTTAACATTGGTCACTACGCATGCATGTTGTTCAGAGTAGCCTTCATCTGCTTAGATACATTTTCTGAACCATGTGACCAGGGAATGTGTAACTTTACAAACCACTGCAGCATTATGTATATGTCTTGCAGCATTGAGAAATCACCAAAGTAGTTCTCCCATGTACATCTTGCATGCATATACCACAGCATGAACATAGCCCCATACATAGTTACCTAACAGGTTCAAATCCGTTCACCACAGTGGTCAATTTTGCGCACTACCACAAATAACTCCCTGGTTAGGGAACTGCTGATTCAGATAGTGTGTGATGATCTGAGTGAAGTAATGGGGTACTCCATCATAGTGGTACTGCATCTGATATCATTTTCAGAGCAAAATGTTCTCTATAATCATTGCCAGGTCACACTTTATCACAAAGAACCCTTGCTTTTGGGATAAGTGTGTTCCAAGGCACAGTCAACATAATATCCTATGATTATGTGATGTAGAAATGCATCCAGAAATCAAGAACTGAAACTTATAATGGATAAATAAAGAAACACTCATTCAAGGGTATGAGCAAACTGCATTCTTTTTAATTATTATAGCCAAAAAAGGAGAGAGGTTTTAAAAATTTGTTCATGCAAGCATTGTGTTCCAATTTAGGCTTCTCTGAAAGAGAGGGGGCTACAGGGGCAAGCAGACAATAAACCATCTCATGAAAGTGACAGCATTGTGCTCTCCAACAATGGCCTATGATCTCATAACTGTTAAGCTTCTACATCCCAAAGCCACAGGTATTATCCAGCCCACTGACAAACGTGTGACTGCATCCTTGAAATGCTGCTTTGAGGTTAACCTTCAGAAAACTTCATGACACAACTGCACCGTGGAAAAATAAAATGATGCAGGTCATGTGGAGTGTATTGGGTCTTCCATGAAACCAGGAACATTTGTTTGAACATGGCAGAAACATCTTCCAGGTTTGGAAGATTTGCATGGCCTTCCTAATGAAGAAATCAGGAAGTTAAAAATTACTGGTATGGTGTATGCTGTGAGGTCTAAAAATCCTGAAGAATGGCTTCAATGCATTAACACAGCCAGTCAGTAATGCCACAAAACAAAACGTGGGTCACTAGCAATGCTGCAGATAACAATGTGCCTTTACACGACATGTGAATAGGTCCCTCTCCACTTTAACTTGAAAAAAACCAATCACACACTTCAGTAATGTTGTTTCCTCTCTAATAGCAAACTCTAACATTTCACACGTTTCTGCAGCAGTTCTGCTTCATTTCAAAGCTACCATTTTTTTTTTTTAAATACAAATCAAAGGGGGCATAATACGTAACCTCACTACACAAGTTCTTACCTACGGTCAACACAAGCTACAACTATGATGAGAGTGGCAGCTGACTCAGCAGATTTTTCTACTGTATCTGCACCCATCAGAGAAGTTTGGTCCTATATGCAAGCAATCATTTTGCTGGATGACAGAATGCAGGAAGTAATGCAGTACTTTTAACATACTAAGCTGCATATATGCTGTCACTATAAGAAGTATGCAATCCGTTTGTGAATCACTCTCCTGTATTCTTGTGACAAGTCAATCAGCTTCAACCACTTATATTTGTATTCAACAATGGTGGAACACAATACTAAATAATTATTACTTGTTGACAGTTAGTTATATGTACTTCAGAAGGATAACACACCAGCCAACACCAAAGAAAATTCACCAGATGAATAACTGAACAAATAATTGGAAAAGGAAAATGGCCATCTTATTCCCCTGCATCTAAATGTGTACAAGTGTGATGTCTGCAGAAACTTTATTTAAAGAAGAGAGAGAGTCTACAAAAAGTGACACAGATTCACAGACCTGGAAAACTGACATATTGAAATTTTAAATGTTATTCTAGAAATCAAGGATGGTAAACTTCAAAGTGTCACATTATTTGTTACAGTGGTATAGATGTGCCTGGAAGTTGAACACCACTCTTCACAACTACTAAAGAAGCTGACGAGTTGTTTTACTGAAACATTTTTCAGGCATGCATGGAATCCCTTAATCAGATAGTGGCAAGGCATATAATTTCCTTACACAAGAGAACTGCCAACCAGCCCGTGTCTCAATTTACACACAGGCAGTGACCAAGCTAGAAGGCAAGCATGAATTGCTTTATACATGTCTCTAGAGTTCTCTTACAGTACACACCTGGTTGGAAATTGTTGGCTTGCAGAAGGCCTGTTTATATATCCATTCTGCTTCTTCATCCAATTCATCAGAGCCTTCAGGAACTGCAGTAACTGGAAAGTCACGAAGCTGCATTCGCTCTGGGATGTCGGTGTTTCTGATCTAATTTCAGCATAAACAAATATATTACTGTCAACCAGTAGGCATGTAGGTTGAGGAAAAAGTAGTGGCAACAGTACTGTCACATGTCAAACAGTTACAAATCCACCATCTGCACAGTGTATTGCTCAAAGACCATGTTTCTGATATATAGTATCTGTAAGATTGTACAGCACAGGCGCACAAATCCCAGGCACCAGGTCACTCAAAAGACTAAATTTTGTACAGCGGCACCTAACACTATCAGCATAATTACTGCAGTTTTTGACCTATGTACAAGAATGTGTATCAGTTCCTATGCACCAAGTAGAAAGCACCAGGTTACACTGAGGTTCACAAGTCACTCCAGTACTGTGGCGGCTCAATATGGAACTTGCTATACACAAAAACACTTAATGATACAGTTATTATCTCAGGCACTCCCTATGGTTGTAAAATGTCAGATTATGTATTGTTAAAAACAGGTAAAACTGACACTGTCATTAAAAAACATACATAACTGTTTCTGAGAATACATAATCTGACATTTTACAACCACAGGGAGCTCTTGAGATAATCAAAGTATCATTATATGGTATTAATTACCCAATTTGGCAATTTCTTTATATTGCTGTATATAATTCTGCTGGCACCTAGAATATGTATGTGGCTCCAAGGTTTTTGGTAAATTTGTGGAACCCTGTGGTACAAAGCAGGTTAACAAACCACAAAAGTCAGTACCTCATAGCATAGCAACCTCACATACATTTGTAAAGTAGAAACAATACTCATGAATCAAAATAGTGATGGCACATGGGCAAAGTGCCAAAGATTGTTCACCATGTCTGCATAATGCATGTGGTGACAAAGTGCTACCAGTCTAAACTGTCATAGGATGGGTGAGAGCCTTCTGCCAGGTGTGGGTTGCTACCAAGTATAATCACCAGGCATGACAACACATCATCCCAGATGAGTAGTTTCAGCTTGCAAGTCACCGCAGGAAGTGGACAGGCAAGGAATAAGATGCCAGTGGGCTGTGAAGTTCGGATAAGTGACTTCTGTGTATGTCATATTATTGAAGATATCACTATATGTCAAAAACTAGTTCACATAAGATCACGTCATCATCATGAAATGCAAACATGGCATATCTATAATAATGCTAACTTCAATCTTGAAGAGCATCACAAAAAAGTTGATACAATTCTGCATCACATGCTTACAAATCCTGGGGATGGGCTTACAAGAGCCAACTGAAATGACGTGAGACATACTGTGCTATTCAGGTTGTCCATGTCCAAACAATGCCAATAACCTAGAAAGGTCAAAGTGATGCTGATTCTCTCTTATTATTCTGATGGTGTCAAGTGTCCACCACAAGGTCTCACAGGGCCAAACCATGAATGAACGGTACTACCAAACGTTTCTGGAGAATTACCTGAATCTAGCAATGCAAGAAAGCTCAGAATTTCATCACAGGTGCTCCACCGCTTGTGGCACCTGAAAATCCATGCTGTCATGTGCCAAGACCTGTTAAATACCTTTCGGCACAACAGCAATGGGAAATTCCGAAACCTACCCTAATTGCCAGATGTCATTCCTTATGACTACGAACTGTTCTCACACAAAAAATAACTCCCTTCAGTTAAGCAGTTTCACAGTATAGTGGTACACCAAAAATATCAACAAGATTCAGTCTGCTGATGGCATTAGTCATTTTGGACAAAGTTCATCGCATAAAAGGAGATACATTTAAGGCACATAATGGCAGGTTCCAATGCAATAAAGCTTTTCTTCAAACACCACACACGTTGCTGCTACTTTTCACTCAATCCACGTACTTTACAATTTGAAACAGCACCCCATTATTTATAAATATATGCAAATAATTAATATTCCTGTGACAGTTGATACCTTGTGTAACAATACTGTATTTACTTGCTTAACATCCCCTTATTTTTAATACCATATGCAGAAAGGAGGCATATTATGCAAATTATTTTTCTAACAGGTTCTCGGTGCTATACACACATACACACAAACACTATAGCACTGCTCCGATCACGCAGTTACCTTAATGTACAACGTCCGAGGCCACAACACTTTTCCTCATAATATTTCTTAAATGCAAGACGCAGAATTTGATCAAGCAATATTTTTGCATCATCATCATCATCACCACCACCACCACCACCACCACCACCATCATTTTACAGTGTTAGTATGAGTGTATGGGGCAGGACAGGAAGTGGTACAAGTGTGGATGAGTCAGAACAATGTTCATGGGTAAGTCAATTAAAAAGGCAAGAGTGTGTGGGGTGTGTGGAAAGTAATGAGTGGTTCAAGAGCTAGTGACTCTTGAATGTCCATATCAAAATTATCAAATATTTTGAAGTGAGCATTCTACACTTTGGTCCTCTTTTAAAAATGAGTGAATAAATCAACAAGACTGAAGACATTTACCTCATTATCAAGATCAGTGAAATGTCCCCTTTTCAGTTCACTTGGCTCATAAATTTCGAAAATAGATTTCTTAGTTGCTTTTTTGCGAGCTGTTTTCTTGGGCCTTGGTCTGCAAAGATAAAATTAATTAATCCACTGCTGAATACAGTTATTGCAGTCATTTCAATGTGCACATCAAAACACATGCAGTCATTCTAAGCTGCCAGCACCTTCTTTCAGCATCTTCTCCTTCTTCATCCACATATTCATCTTCTTCTTCCTCTTCCTCTTCATAACCATCTTCATCCAGTGTCTCCAAGATTCCATAATCAAAGTCAACACCAAAAATATCTTGGGCTTCCTGCAATGCTCTGAAACAGATATACAAATTATTACATGTTTTAACAGAGTTATTCATGCACAAAATTTCTTGGTTAGAACTCTGATATTGTTCAATACCAAAGTCTAAAATCCACAGTGCATCCCTCACCCATAACACCTTTTACTGTAGGAAACCTTTGCCATCACAATTTCTGGGCAGGAACTCTAAAGAGTAAATAACGTGTTCTTGTGGTATATGGACTGCATTTGGTCAAGAGGGAAATGTTTATCAGCATCTGTTGTAGCAATTATTTATTAGACTTTCCACAGATTATTATCACAGCAAATCTTTTTCTCACTTCCTTCACCGGCTATTAAACCTCCTGAGAGGCGGTCCTTTCTTTACAAACAGACAAAAATCTGGAAAGAAGATCAGTTTTCATAGCATGTCAGGAAGGCTAACAGTCCAGTACGTCCGTGATTCAAGAAAAGCATGTCAACTGGCTATGTGTAGATCATACGGGCCATCACAATCCCGTAATTTGTCAATATGTTTGGATACGTAGTGTTTGGCTCAGAATATCACAAGAAAGAAATGAACCATGAAAAATATTTGATGGTACATGCAGTAAAAAAGAACAAATTATAGTCTTGTGAAAACACATCTGAGACACACCACAGAAAGACAAGGTTTCCTACTACTTTTCTGTCCTCCTCTCAATATCAGGGTGTACTGTAATGATTTTCCACATGAGTGCAGTAATTCACAGTTCGCTCATACACAAGTGTTAAATATTCTTTACAAAACATTTTCCCCATTTTCAATTACAGAAACCAAGACATCATTCTAGTCATAGTCATACAGGGGTCACCACTCATCCAATATGCAAAAAAGAAATGAACAAATAAAAGATACATACAAACATAAAGAGACAGCAAGAAGACAGGAAGGACAGAAATAAGAGGTTAATGGAAAAATGAAAAGAGAAAAGAAACAGATAACATTTTGTAATAACAAATAAGCAAAAGTAATAAAGAATGAATAAATAAATAAATCAGAAATCAAATGCCATATATCCTGCCTTGTTATCACTTGTAACTTCTTGTAAGGTGGAAAATATGCATGTATACTTATAAAGATGGGTTAGCCATTTCAAGGTATGACACATCACTTACGCATCTGTAAAGATTGGCTTTCTTTTCTTCCTCCTATCTGCAATAGGTCGCCCATCATCATCAACTATAAAATCATCAGAGTCAGAATACTCTCCTTCTTCATCATCCTCATCAAAGCGTTCTGCTTCAGGACGATGACCTTTCTCTGAAGCCCGCTCTTCCTCCTAAGGCAAAATTTAAAAAACATACAGATCCACAATAAATACACTAAACACTGAATTAATGAACCTTCAAAATATTACATTTTTAAAGTGGCCCACAGCAAAAAAATTGGTCACTTCAGTTTTTAATATTTGTTCAGACTGTATTAATTAGATCTTGTAGTTGTTAAGTCTTAATTCTGACATTTTCCAGTATGGGTGCAATAAGTATCAACAGGTACAGTGGCTGACAAAAAAGAATATAAAGTTGACCCCAAACTACACTTTCTCAGGGAAATTTTCCCACATTCACTTAATCCTGGAAATCAATTCCCAACATTCTTCAAGTGGTTTTATCTGCCAAAAGATAGTCAACCATCTGGGGATGCAACACAGCAACATATAAAATGTGGTCTACAAGAAAATACCAAATTAGGATGGTGCTGGAAACCAAAACCCATGCTGCAGATGAGATGTGAAGGAGTTTACACCACCATGGACTTCAAATTCCTTACTGTCCTGTCATTGTGACCAAATCCTAGTTACACACGTAGAGTTAAACCATTTGCAGTACACCAGAAATACTTCCCCGTTCACAACAGGCAACTTAATAAACAACGGAGGGCAGTACAAAATCACTTCTTCACCTTCTTCTTATTCCTCCTCCTCCACCTACTCCTCCAGAACAATTGGGCAAAACTCATACAAAGGTCACTTAAACTGTTGCACCCATCCCTTCTCTGGGTGGAATATATGACATCTTGTATGACATCATGAAAGTGTGCTTGCCATTACATGTTCAACAGGCATTCACCCTACATGTTCTAAACATGTCCTTTGGTAATGTTTAACATCTACTATACATTTCATTCATAAACATTTAGGTATAACTTCACTTATTTTAACTTTCACTGTAACTACATGTAGACTCAGGAATCTCACTCATCTGGGATATTTTTCTTTTCTGATACCGAGTTCTAGCACCCACATTTCCCTACAGCTCACGCAGCACACTGTTTATCCTTTGCTGAATGTCTGATATCAATTTTGTCCCAAACCATTTTTTGAAAGCAGCATTTGAAATACTCGATTTTTAAACATTCCTCCCACAGTAAAGTTAGGTTGTACCTGTGCATGCCTTTAAGGCATGTGGGGGATTGGATGGTACAGCTTCACTCATTCTTTACCTCGACACTAGAGAGAGAAGAGTAGTCAGCTTCGTGCTCTAACTGCTTTAACATGGGGAAGAGCCCCCCATACACACCAAACAGGTTGATAGGTGGGTGCATAGCTGGTATGGACATTTTGAAATGGAGAAACATCTCTTGCACCCTCTGGGAACTGAACCACAATTCCTGAGCCATCCAACTCATGGACTAGTGGCCATACTGACTACATTATTTCAGCACCTAAGATCTTTTTCCATACCATACTGTAGCTCTTGGTAAGCATTAACAATTTCTCTTCACAAACTGCCTTTGAATTCTTGCAAATAAAGTGGATTGCCTTACATCTCCTTCCCTGTTAACTCCCTGAATAATGGTGTCACAATCAATTTAGCATAGTGGTCCAAATCTGTTTCTTTAAAAAAAAAAAAAAAAGGGGGGGGGGGCCTTTTAAACGGGTACAAACACAAAATTCAAAAACAAAAATTTTAAGTCAATAAAAAAAAATTTACAAAATTCTTTAAATTTTATTTTAAACATTTAAATTCCA
>Ga0136643_10005320_pt1 | contig 18099 bp, 6 predicted proteins | sample TergutLab28metaG_FD_96883 | JGI IMG/M metagenome (GOLD analysis project Ga0136643, IMG submission 96883) | Labiotermes labralis P1 segment gut microbial communities from Petit-Saut dam, French Guiana - Lab288 P1 (version 3) (version 3) | ecosystem: Host-associated > Arthropoda: Insects >...
AACAACGTTTAGAAGCAGCACAGATGAAATTTTTGAGACACTTACTTGGAATAACAAAACTAGATAAAGAAAAGAATCAATGTATTAGGTAAAAAACGGGAGTACAGAACATAGTAAAGGAAATAAAACAGTACCAGAAAAAGTGGCTACAACACGTGCAGAGGATGGACACAAAGAGCCTGCCAAAACAAGCACTACAATATAAACCAAAAGGACGAAGGAACATAGGACGACCGAGGAAGAGATGGAGGGACCAACATCATCTTGAGGATCAAGGAACAGGAAACACACCTAACCCTTCAGGAGCATGATGATGATGATGATGATGATGATATATATATATATATATATATATATATATAATTTTTCGTTACTATCACCCTTACAACTGTAAAAACATTACTGTGTTATTCCCCCTATATTCTATATTTTATTACTTATATTCTCATAATGAAACCAACGAGATGCACTAATTTCTCAAATTTATTTTTGAAATAGTACTCTACATATTTCGGACAGTTCTTCTTTCAATTATCACGAGTCTAGCACTGTACACACAGTAATAGGTGTATGTCACACAGGTTATGCTGACTGCTTGCTACCAAACAGTCACCATAACCTGTATGTATTGCTGTATGTACAGTGCTAGACTCCTGATAATTGAAAGAGGAACTGTCCGAAATATGTAGAGTACTATTTAAAAAATAAATTTGAGAAATTAGTGCATCTCATTGGTTTTATTATGAGAATATATCACGATGCACGGTCCTCTGAATGTCAAATTTATTATTTATAACATTTAACCTTATTAACCTATGCTATTTTATATTTGATATTACATTTATTTTAAATTAATAATATATATTAATAACATGTAAACGAGATCTCGTACTCTAAAAAATATTGCTAATTGTATGTAACACTTTTTAGGTCTCAATCTGAAGATGGTTCTATAAGAGGAGCCAAAACATGTCGCTGTTTTAAATGATTTAATTATCTTTTAATTGTGATTTCTTAATAAAAAGTTGTGTTAGACTGTAATATATATATATATATATATATATATATTTATTTTGTTGATCATTGAACACAGTGGGGATGTCTCGCCCAAATAAAGGTCAAGGGCTGGATGACAGAGGTATCATATTTCGATTACCGGTAATTACCAGTGATTTTGGCTCTACCTGAAGCTGTCTAGACGAGTCTATACTGCCTCCTCTCATTTTTCCTCGAAGGTACAGCGGCAGAGCTTAAAGCTCACAACTCGCCTCTCTCTAGCACCAAATTTAAGAGTGACTGGAACTGTACCTCCATTGCCCCATACGCCTTCACGGCGTTCGTAGGAATACCTGTAACTCCATATGTGGCGATATTTTGCTGCTGCTCGTATAAAGACACCTTGCGAATGTAAATACGTATATATACGGTGGGCGTATAAATATCACACCTGACTAAACTGAGTTTCGGAGCAGACTGTACTTCAAAATAGACTGTAATTGTCAACAGTACATGAATTTTGACTGAAGATCAACTGATTGAAATTTACTATACCGGCAAATGTTTGAATTTGCACACGGGGCGATTCACAAAACTCGTTTTCATAAATTTAAAAAACCACGTCTTTCATTCAATAATTCTATACTTTGGCAGATGAATAAGTATTAGTTTAACACAGAGACTGTGTATTGAGTAAGGTTAAATTTAATTCGTTATTTCTATAAGATTACTAAAATGCAGTTTGCAATTTGTATTTTGTACTCTCTATGTATTGTGTGTATTGTTTGTTGTAAATGTGTCGTGTGATGCTGCCACCGGGTGTCAACCCAATTGCGGTTAAATAAATATCATATCATATCATATCATATCATATCATATAAATACAGCCGTTATGCTGAATAAATAAAGGTCCATAGCTGTGATTAGGATGTGTTGGTGAATCTTAAACCCGATTACTATGTTAGCGCTCATTTCACTGTCAAGCTGGAATATACTGTGTTATTTTGTGTGAGGCGTTGAGGAATGTTAGAGAGACGGACACTGGATTCAGATAGGACATATGCATGGTACTGTAACATGGAATGGTGCAGTGAGTGAGGCAACGCACTTAATCTATATAAGTTGCCTACTATATTTATTAACAACTGAACCATGAACATCGAAAACTCAATGCGGAAGAGCACATCACAATTTGCCGGTGTTTTATAGACGCGTTCCCATAATTACGAGAAGCATTAGCTTCGTCATGTCTGTATGTCTGTCTCTCCATCCGCCCGTCTATATGTCCATCTGCAGGAAAGAAATAGGTTCCCACAGGAGGGAATTTTATGATATTTTATATTTGGGTACTTTTCGAAAATATGTTGAGGAAATTCAATTTTTTTAAACTTATGAGAATAACTGGCACTTCACATGGAAGACCTGTGTACATTTATGATAATATCTTGCTGAATTCTTCTTCGAATGAAAAAAAACGTGCCGCTAAGAGATATTGTGGAAAAAGTCGGTACAGCCAGACATGCCACAGATGGCAATAGGGCGCATGCGCGTTGCGTGCTGGATACCTAAGGCTAGAGACACACACACACTTAGAATGTGTAATATTTATTGCTTTCCCACTGCAACAATGGTTATGCGAACGCGCCTCAGTGTTACGTTTATATGTACATTGATTGTCTCGGTAAAAGACAAGTTACTAAGAAAGATATTCCATGTTGTTATGAAGTGTCAAATATGTTACTTGAACAGAGAATTTCGTGATTTATGCAGGTCACCTATTATCATCATCATCATCATCATCATCGAAATCATCCACTTTCCTTACTTCGCAGCAGTTTACCTACTTTTCAAAAGAGTGCTAATATCAGTGGCCAAACGCTTCTTATTTACTTTTCTGCCAAAAAGTGCTCTACTTATTATTATTATTATTTTATCACATTTATGTAGAGTATTTATGTACAGTATTTATGTACAGTATTTATGTTATTTATGTTATTTACCCAAAACAAATATTGTTTCTTGAGTATATAAATTTGCAGCTATTTTGTGGTTACAATATTTGGTACCTGTAATTATTATTATTATTATTATTTTTGTAATGTTTTTGTATTAGTGCTGATTTTGTACCTGGCGAGTAGGTTGTTGAATCACCGCGTAAATAATATACTATTTCATTACAATTACTGCTACTGATACTGCCGCCACTACCACCACCGTCAACACCACCAATACCACTTCCAGCAACTCCACCACCAGTACTAGAATTGGTAGGGATAATGGTTTTCGCAGTATTAATACACTACTACTACTACTACTACTACTACTAGTACTACTAAGTAGTATAGTAGTAGTAGGAGGAGGAGTTCTACTAATGTAGTATTGACAGGCGAAGGGGACAATTTGGACAGGACTTATTATCGCGACGAATATATTGGTTTTGTTACTTTATAAGGGATGAGAAGCGCAGACATTTTGCAGCTATGGAGATATGATCATATTGCATGAATAGGAGTAGGAAGAATTGTATGTGAATGTAGTGCAGTTGTCAATATGGAGGTTACACATGGCATGTCAAAGGTAAACAATTATGCAAGGATGTTACCGTCTTAACACAACTATATTGTCACATATATAAATATCTCAACTACATGTTTCGGCCCTCATGGCCATAAGGGCCGAAACATGTAGTTGAGGTATTTATATGTATCTGACAATGTAGTTGTGTTAAGACGGTAATACCCTTGCATAATTGTTTACCTTTGGTTAACCAACACAACGGGGATGAGCCACCATGAAGACACATGTGTTGTGTTGTGGCAGATGTCAAGGGTTGAGACATGGAGCCTGGGAGAACAGATGTCTGTGGACACTGAGGACTGCGAACCCATTATGGTGAATCAAAGAAGATCAAAATAAAGAAGAGATGATGATGATGATGAGAAGGAGGAAGAGGAGGAGGAAGTAATCTGAGGCTGCAATGTGCCGGACATGTAGCCGGGTAAATAAGGAACTCTCACATAATGAAGGCAGAGAAAGGCTTTGGAATAGAGCACTTAGACAAGGTCGTTGTACTAAGAGTGGTCTTACAGAAGTAGCCTGGTTTATGAAGATGACATGGATGTGTCTCAGAATGGGGCTTTTGTGTTAATGGTGCTGAACCTACGGCATGTTACCGGAACGTTACTAACACAGCAAAATAAGTAAGAGGTAAATGTAATGCATGTTAGGTATCGATTAAGGGTAGCGCGATACGACAGTACTGAAGAGCGGGTCCAGCCAGGGGAATCTTGTTGGTTCATTTGAGCTACTGAATTATGTGCACTAATCGCGTTCTTAGGTTAAGTTTGGTCATTGCCTGAACTTAACCTTTTCGAACTCCTAGCAAAAAAAGCAATGTGTCCGTTCTTCAATATTTATGCTATGTCCAACAGCTTATTTGCCAGATGAACCAGTAACGCTAAAGACGGAAATTGGAAGAGCGTAGGTTTTGAGCTTCTACAGATGTGGCTTTCAGTAAAATTTCATAATATTACATGAAAAGTGCTGTATGAGGAAAATATCAAAACAACCTAAAATATTTGTACAGGCAATCTGCAGTCTCTGTCTGAAACATGTTTGATTTACAGTATATAACATTAGGCAATTACAATACTTCATTAAGCCCTCAGATATATTGTAGCCCATTTTCCCATATACTCATGCTTCGCAGAACGTTTCATGTATACATTTGATGTAGTGTGCATCGTAAAGCCCCGTCTCACATAACAATTAGCCTACCTTTTATTGTATATTTTATCCGTCTTCATAGCCCGTAAGGTTTAAATCGTTTCCGGAAATCAAAATAAATTTCTGTGCAAGCTGTGGTAGCGTATGGGAGAGTGGAGGTATGGCTCTAATCGTTCTCAATCTGAGGGCTGGATAGACGTGAGTGTTTAGTACATGCCTCAGCCGCTTTACCCTGGGGAAGTGACCCCTCGGAATCCATTGTTTAGGAAGCTCTGTGGGCTGTAATGCTGATCTAGACATTTTGGGAATAAGTCTCCTACCAAGGCCAGGAACTGAACTACGATTTATCTGTCTTCCATCCTGTAACCTAACCTTGGCACAGACTCTATTGTCCTGTTTCCTGCAGATGGTATGTGCTATTCATGGAATACTGGAGATAGAAGCAGTTTATTGTTCTTTCTGTGAAATGGTTGTACTGTGCACATAACTTGGCTTAACCTTGCAATATTTTACACGTCTGCTTGTCCGTTATAGCACTGTGAGGATTGAAAAGGATAGGCTTTCACGTGTATTATGCATATATAGACTTGTTACTCCAGTTAGGAAAGGGCGAAATCAATCTTAAACTCTCCAAGTGTGAAAAACAAGTAACAAACGAAGCATAATGCTGCTTCCACTAACCTGTTTTGACAATTTTTTCCACTTACGTCGAAATCAAATTTATTGCTAAAATCTTTCTGTACGATGTAACTTTATGCAGAATTTAGAGGAGTAGTTTAAGTATAAGCTAGTACTTTTCCTCTGCATGTCGTCCGTATCGTGAGGCTGCAGGGATATTTGATGAAATCGCCTTCACAAAAGTATAGTAACTTATGAAGTGGATAAAATTGTACTCTGATAGGCCTGCGTTGAACAAATTGTCACAGAATTTACTGAATTCAGTAGAGAAGGTTAGGACCTTGATTGGTGATTTCGTTGCTAGCGGCACCTAAAAATGTTTAGAAATTAGTGAACTTTACACCAAAGTTTCCTGGTTGCGTCATATCAATCGACGCAAGAAAAGCTTGATTGGTTTTCTGTATTAGTTTATTTTATCAGACAAGTGGAAACGTTCTGTTTTTCTTTTTGTGTGCATGGTAATGAGCAGACATGGCCACACACATATTGTACAGTTGGAAAGGAACAGGAGCCAGAAAGGCCCACAAAACCAGTGAAGCATTTTACATTTCCCTCTTCCATTTCGTCATGGTTCATACTGTGATAACATCATTCATACTAATTAGAGCACCACCCATTCAAAAGAAACAGAATGAGGGTGCTTCTAGGGTTGTTTACTCTTCTACCCTCCTTTGGTCCTAAGTTGCTCAAGTGTACTTGAGGCCACTAATTGTTTGAGTGGAGTGGTGTCACGAGGGCATATATCTGGAATGGAATTGTTAAATTCCGAGTTACGTTGCTGTAACACTAAGCGATCCTTCTTCCTTTTTTTTTTAGCTGCTGTCTCCAAATTTGTAAATTGATGCCAGAATATAAGGCGTAATATCGACGGGAAAGGGAAGTGCCTAATCACCCCGTGAGAACATGAAATCTCAAAAAGCAGTAACTAGGAAAGTGTAATTCTGTATTGTCGATTGAGTGACGATGCGCTTGCACTCCAGAAGAACAACGTCGTAGTTTATGGGCTGGCACACCTTATTTGCATTCTGGAAGTTTCGGGTTTAAATCCCACCCATTTGCCTTTTACAGAGTAGTTTGCTACTGTTCATCTGTCTGTCAAGGCAAATTCCAGTATAGTGTGTAAAATTCTAAGACAAATATGACAAGTTCTTTTGCCAAATTCTAAGATACGCATGCCTAGGTGGTGCCAAATTCTAAGACAAAATGATAGTTAGGGTGACATATTCTAAGATAAAAGTGACAGGAAATATTGTCAAATTCTAAGATAAAAATGACTGGATAGTATTTGAAATTCAAAGACAAATTCCATGATATCTTATGAAATACAAGGACAAAAATGACAGAATAGTGTCTCACAGTCTAAGAAAAATTCCAGGATGGTGTCTCACAGTCTAAGGCACATGCCATAATAGTGTCTCACAGTCTAAGGCACATGCCATAATATTGTCTCACATTCTAAGACATATATCAGAATGTTGTCCGAAATTCTAAGACATTTGTGGATAACATCTAAAATTCTTAAACAGTCGGTGTCCTGCTGCACCCTTCTCAGTTCCTAATGCACTAATAATTTGAAGAACATTACATAGAATAAAGTTAACATTATGAAATAAACAATAAAGAAATAAATTACTCTACATGTTTCGTGCGTCCATCGCGCCCATCATCAGGAGTACACAAAATTGTAGTTGCAGCCTTCGGTACAGATCATACTATCTGGGGAGCAAGCTTCTTCAAACGTGACCAAATAAGGACTTATTTGTTCACGTTATGCTATATTGTGACGTGACACTCTGCACTCTGGACGGTAGAACCAATTCATTAAACATACACGCGGGAGATATGTTTCGTTCTCGTGGCTCAACTTTTAACCCTTAAGATGCAAGAAATGTGTCCCTCTCATACTGTGGCAAGCACCTGTCAAATTACCTGTTTCATTTCTGAGAGTGCCGAAATGAGAATCATTGTCACAGAAATCTTATCGTGCAGTTGAATTCATTTGACATCATCACACATTATTTCTCTACTTATTGTCCGCTATGATTATCGTCCAATTTGCGTCTAGATAGAAGGTTTTCCCGCCTGAGATTTTGTATATTTTATTTTCTGCTGTCTGCAGTGTTTGTTGAACTTCACTCTCCTTTATTTGGTATCTGTAGTGTTCTCCTTCCTCTTTCTAGATACGTATCCATCCATTCTTCCTGGTACTTATTCTCGAAGATTAAAAGCCGGCGTTGTTTTGTGAATGGTTGCGTTTTACTTAACCCTTCTGTTTTATCTCCAAAACAGAAAAATGCCTCAAGGGAGAAAACGATTTTTCATATATAATCAGTAAATCAATAACTGTACAGGCCTATTTCAGGCCCTGAGTTTCCAGAAGGTTGAAGCTTCCAGATTTCAAAACAGTCGGCAAATGAGGGTGGTAAGGCCTGTCCTACGATCCGGCCGCCTTTACCCCCAGGTTATAGTCCTGGCACTCATTTCTGTTAGAGGCTGTTTCTACTCCACGGCCGTACTGCGGCCGGAAGGATTATGCTAATGCAAACATGCCAATGACACCATCGGGAATCGACCCCCCCGCCTTCTGGCTCTTAGCCTTAAGCAACTGCGCCACAGCTTACCTCGTATTATAGATAATATAAACCGATTTTTGGGAAACACTTTCACGTGTTCTCCAGCTGAATATATATATAAAACTATTTGAACCTAAAGAAATATATTGAACATTGCGAATGAATGTACACGGAAGAGTCAAAATTTTAGAGCTTATAAATGTAAGAGCTGTATAGTTAGTTATACATTCAGTCATTGTTGCTGCACTAACATTCAATTTGCTATCCAGTTTGCATTTCTTACTAAGCAGATTGCTTTTGGAACTGTACTACGAATCTGGCAGTAGGAGCGGAGAAGCTGGTCTGTCTTTTGTTTGTCCACGTCGTAGAAGGGAAGCGTTGTCATACCTACTTTATAGAGTTTCGCCGAGATTAGGCACAGTGCCATAGAAATGGTTTATATATACAACCAAGACTGTGTATAGACGACACAAAAGCAAGGAATTGGACACGAGCCTATTGTCCGTTATTACGCAGAGCGAAGCGCCTGCTTATGAATGGTGGCTTGTAGCTACTGTCACATCAGAGCCGTTCGTAAACTTGAAAACAATGGAGACACCATCTTACAACAGCATTAGTATAAGTGGGACCGAATTGAGACCGCAGAGTGCAGAACCAAGAGGAAGAACTAAATACGGCGAACACAGAGAAGCATTACGAGATGTGCAGAGGTTACTGAAGGAAAGTTCCATGTATCGACACTCCCACATCTCCCTCGATCTATTGCGCTTCATCCTCCTGAAGCGACTCGGAACCAGGGATCCTTGGTTCTGTCCCCGCGTTCGGCCCCTGAAGCAGTAAAGCGGGTTTTTGTCGTGTTAGAGTAAGTTACAGCAGTCTCCTGTACTGGTACAGTCCTTATTAAACACTTATAAGGAGTAAATACAATGAATAATCTTGGCTGGAAGGTAAGCACAGAAGAACCGGCAATTTATAAGCCTCCCTCCTTCACGGTAATGTGGTTCGTGTCTTTGTTACCTAAACAATCACACCCGAAATCCCGGCGTCACAGTTACATATACTGAATGTTCCTACTTATTGCGCGCCTCCTCTCTAATTTTCTCACCTCCTTAGATGCAGCCACACATAAAAACACTTTATTTCGCTGCGTTACATGACTAATCACTCAGTGCCAAATAATGTCTGCGTGTCCGGCCTGGGAACGTAACTTACGGCTAATGGTCTGCCATAAGCCTGTGCGTGGTACGTTCCACTGTACTTGCGTACTTTCCCTCAAGGCGTCTAGCCGTTTTTCACAAGAATGTTGGTATTATTCTGCAATGTTGCGGACGTTTTCTTTTGGTTGGTAAAAATTGCAGAGTCCTGGAAGAGAATACATAAGTAGGCAAGTAGTAGGAAATCTAGAGCTTCCTTGCGACCGCTGTCCGTGGGAGGTCATCCTGTAGTGTCAGGATTTACATAACACCTTCTAATGTGCTCAGCAACTTTCTTTGTGATGTCGAAGCGTTTCCTTTGGGTATCAGTACAATGTAGTGTTTACAGAAATCACTTTGCTCAGAGATACACGGGACGAATTCATTTCAGAATCTTACCTGTTTTAGTTTCCAAATGTTACTTGCTATTATGGTGAAAATTAATGGTGCTAAGATAGGGGTTTTCCACTGACATAATCCTTCCGGCCGCGAAGTGGCCCATGGGTCAACGTGGTCTCTAACACAAAAGAGAATAAGCGCTATCTTTTGGGAGGTAAAGGAGGCCGGTGTGTAGAACTGGCAATATTGCCACTTTCATATGCCATTTGTCTAGAAATTATGGAAGCCTCAACTTTCTGGAGCCATAAAGACCTCTCCAGGTCTGTAATGGGACAAATTTATGTTTAGTAAAATAGCACGGAAATAATAACAAATGAAATACCTAACCAAGAAAGCAAATATTTTTCCAGAAGGGAGATTTTTCGAAGCGCTATCTTGTATAGCTTCGAACTGCCCGGAATGTGGAACATGAACATCCAGACGCAAAGGTTTAGCTGTGACGAGACCTCGATCAGCTGATTACGGCGACAAAAAATTTTCTCAGGATTGCCGATTGTCCAACCGAGATTCATATTGGGTACCTGCCGATTAAATGTGTGCTCAGTCAATGTTGCACTTTTTTTCATCGGACACAAAAAAATTGTGGAAATGTTAGGAAAGTATGAAATAAAATGAGGGATGATTGAATAAAAGCTTTGAGCCATTATTCGTAACACTAAACTTGTGTTAGTTCGTAAACCTTTCAAAGTATTGAAAAGTACTAAGTGTGTCATTATCTTGTTCCTAAAACAGATCGGCTCGTATTCAGTTTGAAATTTATCTGTCCATCTTTCACTCGATCTACCAACACTGATTTACCCCGTGATTTTCATATTACAATTTGTGAGCATTCCGCCTTCATACATGCAAAGAGCAGCTCTTATTATTATATAATTTTTTTTCATGAACTGGTTTAATTTTATTTGACTTAACTTCGATTTATTTATTTCTCAGTTTTTTTCCCCCTTCATTGCTATTCTCAGTTGTTCTCAAAATCTTCAATTTTACTGTCTGCAGTTTAAATTTTTGCTTAACCACCTTTCATTTTCATAGCCAGACTTAAATTTTTATAAACTTAAGCTGCGTTCGTCATGTGTGTAGTACTTTTAAACTAACTCTGGAACGTCTTTAATTTATCCTTTCTTGTGTTCCCTGAAACGATGTTATCTGTTTATAATCCAAACTTACAAGATGCAACTGTTTTTTAGGACCCTGAAAGTCACAAGTCAATGCGATGTGAACGGTTAGCCCATAATCAATAACCACAAGTTTAGGAGGTTACGTTCTAGTTTGCTAGAAAGGGGACCGCACTAAATACAGCGGCACTGCTTTGTATCCATTTCATGGAAGCACGTCAGTTGAAGTCCTGTGATCAGAAACTCCTGCAACCCCCACAACTGTTCTCAAACAGTAATAGAGGTTTTGGCAGGACTGCTATGAATCACCCTCAGAGTAACACCATGAAATCCTCAGACTAGAAGTTCGTATCGATTACAGAAATGACAATAGAATTTTATGGAAGTTTGGTTACAACTGTTGCCCATTAATCTGTGGTTCGAAGTGCACCGACAACGAACTACACGCCTAGTAGAGATTAAACCATTTCCCTCCTCTACCCGTTGTTAATTGGGTCAGCCAAGAACGATCAGTTCCAAAACGTTTGTTAGTCAAACAAGCCACACACCAGTTAAGCACAGCATTGTGGTCCCTCTGCACTGGTGAACTATGTCAGAATTAAACTCAATGGCAGGAAATTTCGGTATCTCCGCACGTACATATAAGGTTCAGAGGGACATTCCTCCGAAATTGTAAGCTTATCTATTAGCTACATAAGCTTCTTCAACTAACTCAGTAAGCTGTTCTGGAGAAGCTACCAGTTGCTTTGTTGGCTGGCGAATTCGCCAGAGGGTCATTAATGTGATAAAACGAGCCGCTGGATTCTGCAACTCCAGACGTACTTCTTTCAGATTCCTCAACCTGTCCTTTACCCACGCTTATTCTTTGTTTTTTATCTTTTTCGCATCACGGATTAGGCCAATGGCCAGGTTCGCCTGCAGAATGTCTATCAATTTCTCTGTCCCAAACAGCTTTTCTCTCAAACACATTTGATTTACAGATTCATATATATATATATATATATATATATATAAGTTTTTTCTCTCATTTTACTACTGTTATTATTCCAAAATTTCAGCCGTAAATTTTACTTTTTAACTTCTTATAATTATAGCCCGATGATTGCTACCTAATTAGCCGAAACATGCAGTTTTTTATACCTATAAAAAACATTGACTGTTTTTGATGGATCTATATTGGTTTTTTCTTGGTGTCTGAAACAAAACGGGGATGAATAACCTTAAGATCCGTCATTAGAATTTCCTTCCTTTCTCCAATAATTTGTTCAGCAATTCTTCCTTTTTTTATCGATTCTAACCAGGGTTGTGTTTTACTGATATTATTTTCTCATCTGGTTGTAATGAGTGTCTTAGCTTTTAATGATTCCTTATTTTGTGTTGTTGTGTTTTTCCTTCTATCCAGTTCGGCGTATCGTTTTTTCTATTCAGTCATGTTTCCCGCATTGAATATGTTGTTCCTTCTTGAAATTTTCATTTATGTTGCGTTCGCGGAGAAAACTTCCAAACTTGAATTTCGCTGTGCCCCTCTGTCCGCCTCTCTGACCGCATGTAACAACTCTAGAACCTGCGAGTGAACATCCACGAAATATTATGCCGTAAGAGTTTTGACAGATTTTGTGGGAAAACTTGCACTTTAATATAGAATTGCTGGAAAGTAATGGACTCTTTACCTGAAAACCAACTGGCCTGTCTGCAACTACGGATATACGAAATGTGACTTACTCAGTTTTTAGTGATGTTATGAAGGTGATGAACACAAATTATTGCGTACAGGAAGCAAATGTTGTAGTCCGCTTCATACTGTTTTTTTTATGGTAATTTGAAATAAACACAACTTTTCTTTCAATTTATTAATTTAATCAAGGAACTAAACTATATTAATTTGCTAAACCTGAAACCATTTTTATTGCGCATTCAGCGCCGCCATGTCCTCCATCTGTCTGTCCGTATGGAACAACTCGGCTCTCATTGAAAGAATTTTCATTAAATTGGATATTTGAGCATTTTTTGAAAATATGCCGAGAAACTTGAAGGTTCGTTAAAATCTGACAAGAATGACGAGTACTTTACACTAACACCAATATACATTTTTTATTCTATCTCTCTCAAATTTTCTTAGAAAGAGAAATGTTTGAAACAAACTTGTAGAGAATACCAAACCTCCATTTCTTTTTCAATAATTTTTTCATATAAAAATCGTGCCTTTTTTGCGATAGTGTGAGAAAATATTGCAGATCTTGGCAGGCCACAGACCACAATGTGGCACGTGAACATTGCGTGCTGGATACCTGAATCTACAAGCACAAACTCAGAATTTTTAATAATTGATTCTTTTAGACTAAAATAATGGTTGCAAAAACGTGCCTTAATATTACGTTATACGTACATGTTGTGTATTGTTTGAAAACTGTATCATACTTTTCTGTTTTTTAAGTGGCTACATGAATATTCCTTCCCAAAGTTTTAAAACTTTTCCTTTTTTATTATACTTTTTCTAACTCAAAGCCTATGCGGTAGTATCCTCGATATTTTTCCCTGTATTCTGTCGTGTGTTTTATTTTGTATAGAAGACCGTCGAAAAGAAACTTTTTTACATTCAAAATTAATGAAGTCGTGGAATATGGAACACAACATAGTGCACTCCTCTCACATCCGTAAGGCACCTTGTTACGAGCACCGTGTGACAGGCTACGGACGGTCAAGCTGTACTAAGTTAGCACGAAAGGCCAGTCCGAAGAGACTCTTGCAACAGGAGCATAAATTCTCGCTCACAGGTGGCTTATATCTCGGCTTATCTTTGCACTGGTAATGTTGTCAAACACGCTCAGACGCAAAGCCCAATAGTGGAATATTTCGTCTTCTTGGGGGCCTGATCCATCGAGAAGACCAAACATTTAGAGCATGCCGAACCTCGCTAATACACTGATATGGCTTCCGTCCTGTTACAGAAATAATGGGAACTTATTTTCGCTTTCAGTCTCTTTAATGTATGTGGAAGAAAGCAGTTCTAAAACGACGAGATTAATTATTCCTTACAGGGGTTTTCCTAAACATAAAACGCGATCAGAGGATCTGTAGAAATCCATACCACATTGTCTTGCAGAAGACCACGGCATTTCATGTTTCAGGCACTTATATCTAATAGGCAATGTCTTGTTAACTCTTGTGCCCTCAATACTTTAATCTTGCGAAGACTCTTGTGGCCATTAATTTCAAATGAAAATTCAGGTGAACGTTACTGATTTTAACCCTTTGCAGACGAAGGGCAGACTGCTTTATTTAAAGGCCCAGTCCGTACCGCACTGTAAACACTTTTCATCTCGGTTATAAAAACCAATCAGTTTATGCTGTAAGTGGCACAATTCGCTGTTTGTTCTCAGATAAATACAAAAAACATAAATACAGTGTGGGCAGAGCGTACAGTTGTTGAATGTTAAACTTCTGGTGCTTACAGTTTCTAACGTAATATTTGTACATTCAACCCGCCTAGGAGGTTCTATGTGTCAGTTAAATTCCTTAATCTTGCAGTCTTAGCCGCGTCCACAACACCAGTTTGCAAACTGGAGCTAATGATAAATTTCTTTGGACTCTCTTCAAATCATACCAAAACTGTCCCCCTTAGAAACGGATACTGTTAATGGTAACTTTGTTTTAGTAGGCTACTTTTACATCAGTTGTAGTAAATCAGTGAATCTGTTTAATTGAAAGTAATCTTCGTTACGTAAGCCTAAAATTACTGTGAATCTTTATGATGGAATTAAAACTCGAAAAATCGTAGGTCATATTTTGCCTTCTTCTGAAAGAACTTTGTCCTACTGGCTGCTCACAGCTTTATTGCCTCTGACATGGTCACATGCGAACAAGCAGACATATCTGTAGCAGTCAAGAAACGAGGACTTAATGTATTGGTGAATATTTCTTAACAAAACCCATGATTACATGTCCCGAGATAAAACAATTTTTCAAATTTAAATGTAGGGAGTTTTTTTTATTTCGTTGATGAGGATACAAAATTAATGTTTCGGTTGCGTAAAATAGAATATTATAACACTCTGACACCCCATTTTTCGTATATTGCATAACAAACTGCACGGTGTCGTAACACAGAGGACATAAGCGCTAGTGTTGTTCTCCGTGAAAATTCCAAATAACCATAAAAAATATTTGTCTATATACATATTGTTGTAATAGTCTGTCGTGCCGGCGTACCTATGTTTTGTGTTGCCATGACCTTGAGATCAAGATTCGTAATTGGCTCTTGATAGTTCTCAGTATGATATACTGTCGTTATATTTCGCATTTAAAATACAATATTACGGTTGTAGTAACTGCAAGCACATATGGCTTTCTGGCTTAGACTAAACCTTACGGATGACGAATGAAAGTTAATGACAACTCATATGGAAGGAAATCGCTACAAGAGGTGCTTCGCAGTCCTGCAGATGGCAAAGCCCATACCGCTGTAACACCACTGTACTGGACAATGCTTGATCTTGCACAAAAGACGACAATTTGTGCTTGTCGATACATAGCTGTTGAATATTCTAATTAAATTTATCACTATGGTATTCCATATTGCACAGCTTTGATTCTTTATCTGTTAACACAAATTTGGCCCTTTTCATCTAACCGTCACGTATCAAATATCTATAATTTAGTGTACGTTAGTTAATAGGACTCTTGAGGCACAAAATTTTAATTTTCTTGTTTTGATGTTGTGAGATATTTACCTGAACACTAATAAAGTAGGTAACCTAAAAATATCATAATTTTACTCCAATAATGTCACTTTCCCCTCTGTCATTTGTAGGTACAAAACGTTTTAGGCCGTCGTTTCTTTGTAAAAGAAAAGGGGGATTTAAAACGCAAACGGATTATAATAACACACAATTTTTCTTAATTTCTTGACATGGTTATACGTGTCCTTATATTTATTGACATGTCTTGTGCCATTATATTTATTGACATGTCTTGTGTCCTTATATTTATTGACATGTCTTGTGCCATTATATTTATTGACATGTCTTGTGCCATTATATTTATTGACATGTCTTGTGCCCTTATATTTATTGACATGTCTTGTGTCCTTATATTTATTGACATGTCTTGTGCCATTATATTTATTGACATGTCTTGTGCCATTATATTTATTGACATGTCTTGTGTCTTTATATTTATTGACATGTCTTGTGCCCTTATATTTATTGACATGTCTTGAGCCCTTATATTTATTGACATGTCTTGTGCCCTTATATTTATTGACATGTCTTGTGCCCTTATATTTATTGACATGTCTTGTGCCATTATATTTATTGACATGTCTTGTGTCTTTATATTTATTGACATGTCTTGTGTCCTTATATTTATTGACATGTCTTGTGCCCTTATATTTATTGACATGTCTTGTGCCCAAAGAAATTTCAGGTTGCGTATGATTCCCGTTGCTGCATCGGATAATGTTTTACTTGTATACAGTACCGTGTAGTTTCATATATGGTTGTGGAAGGTTCTGAGGAAACTACCTGATATTCAGGAGGGAAATAACCTGCAGATGAAGAAGGTGGGTTCCTCTAAAACGGCACGGTGTTTAAGAAACCTTTAAAACAATATTTGACCTTCTCTTGTCAGACAAAACCTCAAACCTCATCCAGTTAAGCCTTCCGTTTCTTCTTTTTCCCTTTCCAGTTCTCTTATCACGCATTGCTCTCTGTCAGTAAATATAAACGTTAAATAAGTATGGCATCCCTTTCTTTATTCAGGCTCGCACCGTCACTTTACAAATTCCCTAACCACTCAGCGACTGTTCTGCTACTTAGTGTACATAGTCGTAACCTGTTAATGGTTTTGGCCATATACTAGTTGTGTGCCTGTAACAGCAGAATGATGTGTCCTCTGTAAAAGGTTTTGGCCATATACTATTTGTGTGCCCGTAACACCATACCGATTTGTCCTCTGTTTAATGGTTTTGGCCATATACTAGATGTGTGCCTGTAACACCAGAATGACGTGTCCTCTGTAAAAGGTTTTGGCCATAAACTAGTTGTGTGCCCGTAACACCAGAATGATGTGTCCTCTGTATAATGGTTTTGGCCATAAACTAGTTGTGTGCCTGTAACACCAGAATGATGTGTCCCCTACATAATGGTTTTGTTTATTTAGGCGGCTCTCTGAAGTGCCTAATATCATCATGTTCACAGTCTGCCTCCTCGAGGAACTGCTATTGCCTCTTTGCATGTTTATTTCAAGGCAATTAATTTCGAATGACTATTGCTGAAAATGTTTATCTATGAAGCGTTTGGGTTTTGTTATTTTAAGAAGCGCATAAAAATCTGTGTTATTTATTTTCTCTAAAGATTTCCAGTAACCGTGGAAGTGAACATTATTGCGAAGAAAATTATTTCTCCCTCTCTGTTTTGTTTAAATAAATCCAAATTATCTGAGTTTGAATTTTCAAAGCGAATTTTATACTCGTCTTCTAGACATCGTTCACTTTTCTGATAGACAAATAAATTTTGAAGTTCTTTTCTGTTTATTTTCCTGCCTTAACTTCTATTTGACTCGCCTTACCCTCACTTAAGTCACTGCTGTACTCGGTAAGAGCCACCATTTCACACTTGGCAGATCACGCTCTGGCTTCAGCGCCCTTCACTCTCATGAAAAAGAAATGTTTCATACATAAAGAGAAAAAAAGGTTATCCTTTTCTCTTTCTTCTGTCTCTTTCTTTTTTGATTGTAACGGAAAGTTATCATTTTTTTGAATAAGAAAGATTTCTGTATTCGGAAAGAAAATTGAAGCAAGGGGATAAAGACTTATGCAGTATTGAATATAAAAATCTGATGGAAAGAATATGAAATTTCCCTATACGTAAATCTTGAAAATATACTGTTTTTCACTGGGGGCTTATTTCTATTATAAACTGAAACTTACTGAGCAACTGTTATTAATTTCTGTTGTCCTGTGTTTTTAAATTTAATATGAAGACGGGTTAAAAAAATAATAGTAATAATAAAATTTATTATTATAATACAATATGTATGTCTCGTGTCACAGGCATTTCTTCCTGGTACTTCTCTTGAACCAGCGGTGATCCCCACTACTCAGGCTTCAAGCTTCACATTGCAGTACTTTCCGTATTATGTGTGATGTTCCAAGTATAGCTGCCTTTTGTAGTGAATCTATCGAGTGTTTTCCTGGTATAGTTTCCAATTTTTTTTTTAAACTTCTCGTTACTATTCCAGTGGCTCCAATTATTACTGGTGCAATCGTACATTTGAGGTTCCACATTCGTTGTATCTCTATACACACACTCTTGTATTTTAACTTCTTTTCCGCTTCCTTTAGCACAACATTTCTGTCTGCGGGTATTGCCACATCTATCAGTGTGCATGTTTTCTCTTTTTTGTTTTTAATTATTATAT
>Ga0136643_10005323_pt1 | contig 18094 bp, 9 predicted proteins | sample TergutLab28metaG_FD_96883 | JGI IMG/M metagenome (GOLD analysis project Ga0136643, IMG submission 96883) | Labiotermes labralis P1 segment gut microbial communities from Petit-Saut dam, French Guiana - Lab288 P1 (version 3) (version 3) | ecosystem: Host-associated > Arthropoda: Insects >...
AAAAAGCAAGGCTGCGGCAAACCGGACAAGCTATATGTGAAAGATTTTATGTCGACATAAATTCCAGACTTCGGGTTTTCCGAAGTCTAGCGGTACAAAATTTGCACCCTAACAATACTGAGAGGATTAAGACTGATATAACAAGACTAATCTATCCATCTATCTTGCTGGTGACATATATCATTCACTGTGATTCTTGATTCCCAATATTTGTGAAACAAGAGGTTCAAAAGCTAGACCTCTGGATTCACAGAATTTGCGAGTCTGGGGGTACAGAAATTGCACCCTAATAAGACTAAGAGAATAATACTGATTTTAGCAAGACTAATCTATCATATCTATGGCTTCGATGGATAGAAAAGAAAGACCGTTGTTATTGCAACCGATAGGTTAGGTTTACCCTAACCTATCCATATCCAGCACACAGCACAGGGGCACCAGAGCCGTCAAGGGCGGCTTGGCGTAGACATCATTTATACTTGTTTCACTTCAAAACAAGACGACATACAAAGCAAAATCACCTCTCCCAGCTAGGAGCGGTGATTTTGCTTTGTGTTTAGATATCCTGACGTTTGGTTTAGGGCAACACACCCGGTGACAGAGTCCAAATCATATCGGCCTGATGCTCGCCAACTATTGGCGGCAAGTAGGGCCGTGTGCGGACTTCAACTCCAGTAAATCCGGCGTTAGCCCAGTTAAATGTCGTGATGGGGCCGACGACGACAGGGCTGACGAGAGTATCAGATGTGGCTGCCCTGGCGTTGACTGAAATCGGGAGAGACGATAGAGGGGAGCCCTCCATGTACATCCTGCCGGAAAGCTGACTGTTGCCGGCGAAAGGCCCGGAGGCAGGCGCTTGAGCCCTGACGTCCAGAGTCCAGCCCGTGCCGCCGGTGTTGTCATGGAAGACATCGAACAAAACGTCTGTTGGGTTGGTCGCCACAGTGGGCTGAGCAGAATGAGCGCCCGCAAGCGTGATAGTCTCTGAACCGGTTGCGTTAATCATGTGGGCGCCGTAGTCGATGGGCGTGCTGATAGTCATCATAGGCCCGGTGAGCGCCGAGATCGACACTCGGAATGTAACGTTTTGGCCGCTGGTCACTATCGCCAGCTGTGTCGGAATTGTTGGCGTCCAGACTGCCGCAGTGCCCAGGGCGTTGTCGTTGAAGCTGCCGGGGATGCCGGTCGGAGTGACGCCGTCATACCTGGTGACCACCACAGTGAACCAGTTCGGATTGATTCCGGTCAGCGAGAGCACAGGTGTGCTAGGTAAGTCCGCAGCCGGAATTATGCGCTCACCGTTGCCGACCCCATTGACTGTAATCAGCGTTGGTGTTGGCGTACCACCCGGAACGTCCAGGGTAGTGACCGGGCTGCCGATACCCACCTCCGGGCTGCGGCCGTCGACTACTTCCAGACGGACGGTGACCTCATTTGCCCACTGGGCATATAGAGTCATATTCCCTGCAATAGGCTCTGTTATCGGGTCAAAGTCGGAGCCGCTGCCATCCGCAGCAGTATTCCATCTTAGGAAAACGTGCCCTGGCTTGGTAAATACCGGGGTGCCGGCTGTGCCAAGTGTAGCTCCAACAAAGGCCTCCAGCGTTACCTCACTAACGGGTGGGTCGCTGCCGGTAACTCCATGCGTGGTGGTGCCACCGTTGCCTCTAAAGGTCATTTGGGCACTGGGAGCAAACTCCAAAATAACAAACAGAATGCCGTGGTTCGCGTAGATTGTCGAGTCTATGGCTGCGGGGTTGTTAACCAAAGCGTGCCCGGTGGCGGAGGCGGTAACAGTGAGAGTGTTGACCGCACCCTCAAGATACCATGCTTCCAGGGTGGTGTCCCATGCAAGAAGCCGGTTATCGCTGGCCCTTACGTTTGTCACTATACTTGGAGCAACCCCTCTGGCCACTGCGTAGAGCACTGTGCCATGCGCCCCAGGAATCAAGTTGATATCTTGCACGGCAAAGCCGCCTTCGGGGATATCAACCCCACTTATCATCCTGGTTGTGTGACCGGGCGCGGAAGCAAACAGAATGTACCGCCCAGGCGGGAGGGAGGCAAACTGATAAAAACCGGTGCTTCCGGCCGTAGCCGGGCCAAATGTCTGGAAGGTCTGCTGATTTATCGCCGTTACGCTTGCCCCCGGCAAGGGCTGCCAGCCGTCCGGGAATGCAGGGGTGGGCGGTACCTGTCCGCGCACAAACCCGGTAAGGGAGCCTGGCTCCCGCTCAAAGTTAAGTGTCAGAGTGACAAGCGCAACATTGTGTACATAGTTCGCGGCAGTTACGCTTACGGTCGCTGTTTCGAATCCGGGCGCACTGGCGGTCAGCGGCCCTTCACCGGCCTGAATTCCGCTGCCTGTGGCGTTTCTTGGCAAATACCAAAATACATTGCCGCCCGGCGGATTTACCGGAACTGCCAAGCCACCGGTGCCAAGGGTAATTTCCAGCCCTGCGGGTGGGTTGGTGTGGTTAAAGTAGGGGCTTATTACCCGCACAAGCAGCATACGCTGGTTGCCTTGTGGCGGCGCATAGAGCCTGACATCGTAGTGGTATCCATCGGTAGGCGTTACCATAAATGTGTCCGACACATGCGAGCCCCTCCCGGCGGCGGTAAACGCCAGTATGTAGCTCCCCGGTGTAACGCTCCTGAACTGGAAGAAGCCGTCCGCATTTGTGGTCTCGTTGCGGCGCTCGCCGGTAACTGTGTTAATAAGGGCCACGTTTGCACCTGGCAGGGGAACTTCCAAGCTGCCGACACTCGCGTTGCCGTCGAAGACAAACCCGCGCACAGTGTGCGGCGGCGGGTTGTCGCGGTCCATTGTAAGCGTTACGGGAATAATATGCACAAAGGCACCGCCGGGTGTGTCCGCCGCAAAGTTTGCGGGGGCTATCTCTACGTTGTCCACCGGGTGGTACCCGGGCACGGTGGCACTGAATGTACCGGTGGCATGGGGTGGATGGTTGGGCGCAGGAATAACAGCTCCCGTACCGGAGGTATGCCACAGCGGGGATGACAACCCACCTGCCGACACCCCAGGCGCGAGGAAGTTGTTAACTAAGTTGCTGCCCGGCGTGTTGCGCAGGCTCATTGTGGTGTATGGCAGGTCTTGAATGTCAACGCCTATACCCCTCAGGTGTGCAAACAGTACGCGAATTCGCGCGTTGGCGCCATGGTTTGTGCTGTCCATAAAGCTTTCGTCCACCACAATGCCGTTGTTTTCAATAGCAAAGGTTGTAGATATTCGTGAGTGACGTGCGGGTGCGGCAAACACAACCTGGTACGCGGGGCTGTTCGGCACCCCGGTAAACTGGTAGAATCCGGTTGTGGTGTCTATGTCCACCATTCCGAGGGGCGCGTTGCCTGTGGGCTGCACCTCACCGGTTGCCACGTTGACCAGTATCGCCTGCGCACCCGGCGCGTTGAACGGCACAACCGCCGAACCGACACCGCCCGGACTCTGGCGTACATGGCCCTGTATTGTCCCCGTGCCAGCGGGCGCCTGAGCCACCATTGGCAGGTCGATTACCTGTATGCCCTGCACATAGTTTGCGCTGGCTACGGTTATGTTGGTACCCAGGCTAAACCCGGGCGAGACCACGTGCAGCGGGCCAGCGCCGCCGCCAACGTTGGCGGTGGTGCTGGGACGGCCTAAATGCCAGAAGAAGTCTTCTCTGTCGGGTGGGGCGAGGTTGACGTTTGCGGCCACGGTACCCAGCGTGAGCACGGTGCTCGGCGGGTGTTGGCCATGTGCGCCGGTGCCCTGCAGCCGCGCAAACAGTATGCGCGCATTACCAACCTGGGCAGAGGACTGGACATTGTCAAAATGTACGACATGCCCGTCGTTGTTGACCACAATAGGCGCCGAAACTCTACCGGAGGTAGTAAGCGCGTCGGGGTGCTGTGACTGCAAAGTTCCGCGATGCTGGGCGTTGGGTATAACCACCCGCCAGGTGCCGTTGGGCACGTTCGTAAAGGTATAACGCCCATAAACTGTGGGGTTTGTGTGTCTTACGGCCTCTATAAGCGGCACGCTGGGGTCCATGTTAACCAGCGCAATTTGTTGGGTGGGGGTACTCCACTGCCCGCCGCTTTCCACAGCGTTCCATACTCCCCCAAGGGCCCCAGTATCTCTAATCTGGCCGGTTATGGTACCGGCCGGTGCGGTGGTCGCCTCGGGTGTGAGCTCAATAGTTGCGATATGTACGCCAAACCGCCAGTCAGCCGCATTTTGCGGCAAGGCAGTACTGTGCTCGTAGGCCTCAAAGCCCGGCTTCCAAATTCTGCAGAATCCTACGGTTGCGCCTTGAGCCCACCACAGGTTATTTTGGGCGCCAACCACCGGTATCGGGTTGTTGGTGCTATTGTTGAATGAGGAGAGCCGAGTGCCAAAGTTTATAAGGTCCGGCGGGCTTGGGTGTCTCTGGCTTTCTACCCCTGGGCCGCGCAACCGGTAAAATATGACTGGATGGGTGGCCGTCGTGTTAACCACGTTGTCTTGCCTATGGGTAGAATTCGGGCCGGAGGCCGTTATCTCAAATGGCGGGAAGTCTCCGAATGTTGTTGAGCTGCCGGCTACGCCACCGGTAAAGACTATCCTGTACCTGCCCGGGGGTACGTTGTTAAAGACAAAGTTTCCGGTAAGGTTCTCGGACTGCATAATCCGCCAGTAGACGTCTCTGTCGTCTATGCTGGGATCCAGGTTTATCAGGTGGATGTTCTGGCCGCCGAACCCAACTATAGACCCAGAGCGTTGAGTTACTCGCCCGTAGACCGTACCCGGCGGGTGCTGCGGAGAAATATCCGGCACCAAGTGTACCCGAACCACGCCCACGTCGCTTTCCCAGAGAGGCTCGGTCTGCCAGGTGTGTTCTAAGTCATTGTCAAACCAGACAAGCTCCGACCACATCGCGTAGCCGGGCATCATTACCGTTAGCCGTCCGGGCGTTGCTGCGGCGCTGCGGCTCGTCAAAGTCCGCCAAAAGCCGTGGGTAACGCTGCCCACCGGACCGGGCGAGAGCGTAAGGTTCGTCGACTCCACGGTGTGGCTCGCCGCCCATGCAGCCTGCAAGCCCGCCGGGTTTTGGTCGGGCAGCGGCGCACCGTGCTCATCCACCAGCAGTATGTGCAATATCCGCGTGTTGTCAACGACATTCCAAAAGTTCTCGGTTCCCGGGAACCTGTCGTACCTATGGGTGAGGTTCCCGCTGTCTATGGTAAATATCGGGGTCTGGTGGAGGGCACGGGTTACTCCCGTCATATCACCTGCAAAGATAAGGCGGTAGACGCCGTCCGGCACGTTGTCGAAGAGGTAGGAGTGCTGGGTGCCACCCTGGTTTACCAGATAACTGCGGCGCTCGCCAGTCTCAAGGTTTAGCAGCACCACCGCCGGGTTCTGCAGCGGGATGGTGGTTACCGAGCGGAAGTAGCCGTAAACTGAGCGCGCTGGGCGGGTGGTCTCTGGCTCCAGCGTAATGGTTATTACCTGAGGCCCGGACCAATAGTCGGTAAGGCCAAGTTCCACCGCGCCCCGGGCAAAACCGGGGGCCTCCGCTTTAAGCAGCCCTATCATGTTACCTTCAGTCAGGGGCCCCATCCTAAACCAAAGGCGCGGGTCGCCGGTTTGGCCAAAGAGAGGCGTAAGCTCTTGTGCTACCTGGTTAGCAAGCGCCCCCGAACCGGGGACCAGACCTGTGTTGCCCCAGCGGCCTATAAACACCCGGGCGTCCGGTACAGGGTCACCGTTTGTGTCCTGTACGCGCACCATATGCCCAGTCGGGTTGAAGGTGCCGACTACCATAAGCTGGTTGTGCTCTATCGGCCCGCCTATCATAACAAACGCCTGCTGCGGCATAATTCCGTTACGGGCAAGCGGTGCGCGCAAATCCGGATCCAGCTGGGCGGTGTTTGTGTTGTTGTTGGCGGTAAAGAGCAGCCGGTACTCGCCGTCCGGGACATTGTTCACCACATAAAAGCCGTCACTGCATGTCAGCACGTTTGCGAATATAGCGCCGGTTTCGGCGTTGAATACGGTCACCAAAGCCCTGTCGACCGCTATACCGCCGGCTATAGTCACCCGGCCATGGATAACGTTGCCGGTGAGGTCTCTGTCGTCCTCTTCCATTACTATTGTTACTACTACAACATCGTATACGCTGGGCGGCATGTCAACGCTCACGCTAAAAGGCACATGTGTGGGGAAGAACCCCGGCACCTGCGCGAGCACCCTCTGCGCGAACATTTGAGCACCACCAGGATTCCGGTTGCCCGTAACATGCCAAAGGTCTGGCAGGCCCTGGCTTAGACGGGCCGGGCGGGTAAAGTTCATTATGTTGCCGGCCGCGCCGTTGTCTGTAAGCAGGGTGTCTACCTGTGCGGCCAGGTTGTTGCCGTCTTTGTCAACCACGTGCACAAAGAGCGCCATGCCGGTGGTGGCGGTACCGGACCAGAACTGGTGTCTCCTGTGCAAACCGTGGCCGCTTGCTGTAACCTCAAAAGGCCCCACCATGACCGGTTGGCGGTTTTGAGCTGTAAACAGAAGCCTGTAGTGCCCCGGCGCAACACCAGTGAAGTTAAAACTGCTGTCTGACCCTACCTGCTGCCGCACAATATCGGCGGTCTCCAAGTTGACCAGAACCGCTGTCCGCGGCACGGATGTTTGGTTGTTCAAGTCTCTGTAAATATACCCGGTCACCACCCCTGGTGGTGGTGGGTCAATTACAATATCAATAACTGCTATGTTGTTGGCGTCAAACTCGGTGCCGTCAAAGAAGTGGTAACCCCTTTGCAGTTGGTGGGGGCTTGCGACGGTGCCCAAGCCCAATGTGCCGGTATACAGGTTGCCGTAGGCCATATTTCTGGCTGCTGTGGTGTTGGCCACAATCCCCCACCAGAACCGCACCGGGCCGTGCTGGTTCATGTTCGTGGCGCTGGTTGTCGGGAGTGTAAGGCCCGGCAGCGTGTGGGTGGTAGCTATTGAGGCGCCCGCGTTAACCCGGTTACCGTCCGCGTCAAAGAACCGCGCGAAGACATAGCCCTGCTCCGCGGTGGTAGTGGTCGGCAGCAATTCGTCCAGCCGGTGGCCGGGGTTGCCCGCGTTTAGGGTAAACGCGGCCGATATCCTGGATGTGTGCATAGTCATCTGACCGAATATCAAGTGGTATTCCCCGTGCGGCACTCCGGTAAAGCGGTAAAAACCGTCGGAGTTTGTGGTTACATGCTGCCTGTCACCGGTTTCTACATCTATAAGCACAACGGTGCCACCAACGAGCGGGCCGGCAGTGTCCCATACAAAGCCCTCGACATACCCCGGCGCGGGCGGCGCCAGGTCAGAGTCAAGGTTTGTTATAACAATCGCGACGCCGTTTAGGTCGTTGCCCCCGGTGCCGTCGTAGTCATCCAAGGTCAGAACCGTGCGGGTTTGGAGCCTTCCGGGGGCGTTGAGCGTGAGGACGCCGGCACCACCGCCACCAGTATGGCCCGAACTGTGGAATCTGTCGCCATATCTCAGCGGTATGTTCGTGGGTTGCCAATCCCAGCTCATGCGGGCGGTGGTGCCCGGCAGGTGGTTTCCGCTCTGGTCTCTGCCGAAAACTATAAGATATCTGGCCGTTCTTGAATTGACGGTGTGTAAAAGGCTTTGGTCGTGCCTGTGGCCGGTGGTGCTGTTTATGCTAAAGCTTTCGGGTGTGCGGAAAACATTGGCATTAAGATTTCCCAGCGGGGCCGGGCGCTGGGCACCATTAGTAGTGGTAAAGACCAGCATATAGTCGCCGTCCGGCACGTCTGTAAACTCGTAGAATCCGTTGGCGTTGGTGCGCGTGTCCATCCTAAAGCCGGTGTCTACGTCAAAGAGTGTGACGCCAACGTTTTGCAGCGGCGGGTTTGCCCCGGCGCCGTCGCGCACTATACCGCGGACAACGCGCGGCGGTACAAGGCCGAGGTCAACATCGCTCCACTCTATCTCTACGCTCACAACCGCAATGTTATTGTGGTCGGTATAATCGACAAGCAGGACTTCGCCTTCACCTTCGTAGTTAGGCGCAGAGGCGTCTATTTGGCCTATCCCCCCCGGCACACCTCCGGTTACCGGACTAAACAGTTGCCAGAGGTTATCCGTAGCCGCGATAGCCGGCGCGACAAGCGACCGGGAACCCAGCATAACCACAGTACCCATGGGGTTTTGGCTGGTCCAGCTGGAGCTGTCTAGGTGTACAAGCAGCACCCGCTCGTTAGTGCCGGGCAGCAGCGTCTGGTCGGCCTGGTGGTGACCGGGTGCGCCGGCTACCATAGTCACCGGGTTTGCTGACACAGCCGCGTTCCTGCCGGTTGCCGCAAACGCAAGCCGGTAAGTGCCTGCAGCCACACCGGTAAAGGTATACTGACCATCAGAATTTGTTACGGCGTCCATCCGGCTTGCGTCCGCAGTGTTTACCAGGGCAACATTCGCCCCGGGTAGCGGCAAGCCTCCCTCATCACGCACTATACCCTGAATAGTGCCGGAGGGCAGCGCGGTATCCACGTTCAACGAAATGTCAAAAAACGCCTTGTTGTTTGCAAAACTTGCCGGTACCAGCAGCTGAATAGCGTTCAGGTATCCGGGCGCAGTTACCGTTACTGTTCTGTCACCCGCGTAAGCTTCCAGGAATATGTACCAGGTCTCCTGCACTCTGGTCAGCGAGTCGCCGTCAACTTCTGCCGCCGTACCGGCGGGAGTCATCGGGTCGCTTGTGCGTGGTCGTACAATCAGCGCTTGGGTGTATGTACCAGGGTCGAGGTAAATAATTCCGCCGACACCGGGGCCACCCGTGGTTATGGTTATCTCTTCTACAACTGCCGCGTTAAAACCGGCGGCGGCAACTACCAGCATATAGTCGCCCGGCAGCGCACCCGGAAAAGAAAAAGTGCCGTCCGCTCCGGTTATAACCTGCTGCTGGCCAAATGTGTCGTGATTTACGAGTGTGACAATAGCGCCGTCAATCGGGTCGTACGGCGACACCGAAGAGCGCACAACACCGTCCCCGGGAGGCGTACCGCCAAGACCGGAGTCGACAATTATAAAGGCTATCCCATTGCCGTCATAGTCGGTCGCCGAAACCGCTTGAGTAATAACTACCGGCCCGGGCAAGGTAACTTCCAAGGTGCCGGTGCTGCCTGCAACCGAGAGCGGCATACCCCACACTTCACCGTCCAAAGGCATTAGGACGGTGTTGAACCTAACTTCAATATTAATTGGGTTTACACCCTCTGCAAGTACGCGCACTGCCAAAAACCTGTCAAATATCAGAGCATTTAGAGTAACTGTCACATTGCTGTCTGCGCCGTCTGTCACGGTTACTAACTGCTGCTGTGGCTGATGGTCAGCCGCAGAGGCTAGCAGTATATATGTACCTGGAACCAGTTCCGTAAAAGAGAATGAGCCATTCGGAGCGGATAGCGTGGTTTGTGGGGCGCCCGCTCCATCAAGCCTTATTATAGAAACAATGGCGCCGGCGATGGCATCGCTGCCGATATCCTGCACGAGACCAAGCACATTGCCGGTGCCGCCCCGTGGAGCGATGCGTGGCGATGCAGGCAGCTCTTCGGCTTGATGGGTTTCTTCGCTTTCATCCCAGCCGGCTTCCTCGCGCTCTTCAGCCACACCATCCTCATAGCCGTTTTCCGGCAGTATATGAGTCTCCCCAGACTCCGGGCACATCGAGTACGGATAATCTTCCGCTCCCCCGCTTTCGCCCTCAGGTTCATGTGGTGAAGGCTCATAGAGCTCCTGCTCAAATTCGACTCCGCCCCACGGTTCTTCAGCCTGCTCTTGTATTGCAAATAGCGCATGGCTGAAGGTCGACAAAATCAGTATAGTAGTCATCAAAAAAACAGCTACCCGTTTCACGAGTTTTCTAATGTCTGTTGTAGTTGTCTTCATGAGTAAGCTCCTTGATTCTAAGGGATATTTGTACATATGTAAGCCTTGTGCTTAAAGTGCCAAATCTGTCATACCTGTTGCTTGTGGGATAAAATACCTCTGATGCAGGCCGCCCAATTAACAATGTCACACAAAAGAAGACTCCGCGCAAGGGTGTTTGGAAGAACTTTTAGGTTGCAAGACAATGTAAAATTATTGTGAACAAGCTGGCGTTGAGGTTAAGTTTGCCTGTGTTTCCTTATCTTTAGGTATATAAGAATTCGCATTCAATTTCTAAAGCTTGCGTTGGGCATAATCATCCACAATGTTATTTTAACCAACTTTAGTATAATGCGGAACTACCCAGGGGTGGGGTTTGCGAAGTTTTTTTGCCGGTTTTCTTTACATAATCGTGGTATAGTAAAGCAGATGCAGAAATTCTATAATCAAGGCGAGAGGCTGTTATGAAGCGAAAAATATTAAGAACACAGATACCGAGAACCGCGCTGATGAAGTTGCTGGACGACTTTTCGGAAAAACACATCATATACATTCACGCCCCGGCAGGCTTTGGCAAAACGGCTTCCTCACTTTTGTGGTTAGAGCACAGGGAAACATTTGAAACCGTTAAAAGAGCATGGGTCAGCCTTGACGAGTACGACAATAAAATCTCTGAATTTTGCAAACGGTTCGTTGCAGCTCTCTCACACCTTCAGCCTGAGAACGTCGCTTTGCGCAGACTTGCTGCACACGATAATTTTAATATCACGCCGGCCCAATTTACAATAAACGCCTTGAACGCTTTTAACCGAGACTCCGTCAAAAGCGTCTTTGTCATAGACGACCTTCATGTTATCAACAACGAAGATATCCTTAAATTTCTGCCCATTTTGCTCAGACGCCTGAGTGAAAATTGTACGACTCTAGTTTTGAGTCGCACTATGCCCCCGGACAATCTTTCCGATATTGTATCAAAGGGTGAGATTGCCATTGTTGATGCGGAACATTTGCAGTTTTCCCTCGACGAAATTAAAATATTTTTTGAAAAAAATGACCGCCTAATTTCTACAAATCAGGCCGAAAACATCTTATCCTCCACCGGAGGTTGGGCAATCGGTATACAGGCCCTTCTGCTTTCGGAAGAAGAGCTATATAATATAAATCTCACCGACCGCTATCTCGAAAACTTCTTAAAAACCCATGTGTGGGAAAGATGGGATAACACACTCAGGGCATTTATGGCCAAGGTGTCAGTGGCCGAAGAGCTCACTCCGGAATTGTGCAAGTGGCTTACAAAAGATGAGAAAGCATTAAAAAAGGCAGACCCTGATGAAATCCTGACGGAGCTTGCTCGGGAAAACGCTTTTCTTAGATACGTGGGCAAGGGCACATATCGCTTCCATGATTTGTTCCGCGAGTTCCTGATGAATATGCTTAAAAATCAGGGCGATGAAGCAGTAATGAAACAGTGGAGCAGGGGTGGTGATTATTTTTATATTAAAAAAGATTATTTTCGCGCTGCTGAATACTATTTGAAAGGTAAAAATGATGACGGCGTTGCGAGGTCAATCTTTCATATGTACGATTACCACAACTCACCTTACGCTACTGCTGAACAAACATTGTCCACACTCCGCTTTGCGCTCTATGATTCTGTTTTAGATAAGCACCCTTATCTTCTGGAACCCCAAACTTGGACTGCTTGGTTAGATGGACGCGCCGATGAATTTGAACGGACTTTAGATAAATACTACAAGCTGCTTCCGAAAATAATCATTCAAAACCCTCGTTCAGTCATCACTGCCATATTTATGCGCTGCGCGGATTATAGGGAAAGTTTTATTGAGACAATGAAAACCTTAAGCAAAGTTCCGTTTAGAGAGCGGTTTAAGGCAACATCGCCCAGCCTCTCGCAAAACATGCCTTTTTTTCATCGTTCATGCAGAGATTTTTCGGAAATTGCCTTTGCTCTGGAAGACAATTTAGCTCTGACCACGAAAAGCTTTGGCGCGGTGATAGGTGCGGATTATGACGTAATAAGAGAATGTCTTTTTGCAGGGATTCAATATGAAAGAGGCTCTTTGAAAAAAGCATATACCTATGCGCTGGAGGCGTGTGCGAATATATCCGATGACTGCTCTGCGGAAATCAAGTTTTGCGCCATGATGATTTTGACAAGCGTTCTTTTTGCCGATGGTCAAAACGCGGAAGCAGATAAGGTGCTTGATAATGTAAAGAATATGATAGAGGAACATAATGCTTATTATCTAAACGCTAATTATCAGGCTTATCTTCTCAGGCTCAGGCTTGTCGAAGGAGATGAGAGTGCAGCTGAGGAGTGGCTAAATGGTCATGGTGAAAGTTTGCTGGGTAACTTATCGTTTCTTAATCTATATCAATATTTCACAACTGCAAGAGCATACATTGTTATAGGGAACTACACAGGCGCGATATTGCTTCTACAAAAGCTGCTTTTGCTATGTCAGCGCTATAGGCGACCTCTCGATATTATAGAATCGCGTATCTTGCTCGCTGTAGCGCATTGGAAAAAAGGGCGCAGGGAGCTCAGTGTTGCCATGGATTTTTTGGAGCAGGCTTTCGCGGCAGCTGGCCAGTATGGATATACACAGATTTTTGTAGACGAGGGCGCTTCGATTTTACAGCTATTGAAGAAAATATCCGCTAAGGCCGCTCGGGGCGACTACCAAAGACTGCTTGACCCTATATACATAAATAATGTATATATCTCAGCCTATGCTGTCAGCAGACAGCGCGAAGGTATGATGGTCAACAAAGCTGGGAAAAAAACAGCCAAGCTTTCGGGGCAGCAGAAGCTGATAATGCAGCTTCTAGCGCAGGGATACAATAGGGAGCTTATCGTGGAGAAAACTGGAATTTCTCTAAACACAGTCAAATATCATATGCGGCTTGCCTATGAAAAACTGGGTGCCTCAAGTGCCGCAGAAGCAGTGATGGAAGCGCGGGAACTGGGGTTGATTGAGTAGTTACATATCCACGGTTGGAGGTGGTAGATCGCATCACTCCTGAACAAACGTCAAATAGCCCACCGCCTGTACAAGCAGTGGAAATTGCAGTATACTCAGCGGCGTCAAGGGTTATTAAATGATGTTTCTTTGGATATGTTTTGCAAGATACTCAAAAACATCGTGATATATTGGCAAATTAAGGAGATATCCATTCCTCCACTGATGTGTCGTTAGCGTTAGGATCTAGTGGGGTAACTTGTGGGGGTTCAAGTCCCTTTCTCCGCACCAACAACAAAACGGCATAATCATAAGGTTTTTGCCGTTTTGTTGTTCGCCTAGATAACTGGCACAGCTTCCAAGTGTGTCATAACTCCGGGTTGGCGAGTCTGCCAATCGAGGGCTGCTCGCATCTCAATATCTAGCTTGCCGCCCGATTCGGTGACGATAATCTTGTCAACCAGCATACGTAAATGCGTGCCGGTATAAATTTCGTTGTTGAAGATGCGCTTGATGGCGGTGTTAATCCAGATACTACGTTTTGCAATCTCCGGCCAAGTGCAGGGGCTACGCTTATTCAGTAGCTTCTTCTAATAATATGCATGGGTTGGGTAGCCGCCCTCATTCAGGATTCTGGCTACTGCTTTCAGTCCATGACCGTTAACGTACAGCTTGAATATCGTTCGCACGATCTCGGCGACTAAAACTTGCGCGTATTCCTATCTTTGAAATAACCAAACGGCGGGATCATTGCCAGCCCTTCTTTTTGCTTCTGCCGGAAGCCAGCGCGACCTTTTCGACTGATGTCCTTGTCCGTTCATCTTGACCCTTGACGGCTCTGGTGTTCCTGTGCTAAAGCGCAACGTTTGGAGGAAAGCATATGAATAATACTATAGAGTACATACAAAAAGGCGATTATTTATTTCCCAATATAGCTATGGATGTACCCAGCGGCGATATTGGCAAGTACGGTAGTATGCGGCTAAAATTTCTGCAAAATGAACGGCGTGGCAAATATAACGCCCTGTTGCTGTCGGGAAAACTTAGAGCGCATTTGCTGGAAATCAACAGCGCAGCAAAAGAACAGATAGAACAGGTGGTTAAGGATATGCTTGCTAAAAATCCCGCTCCAGATAAGGAACAGTACCAAATGGAGTGGGTGAGGCATATCAGCGGTCTTACGGCTTCGGCGGAGGAAGTTGTTATGCGGGAGCTGATTTACGCATAAAATACACATGGGCATGATTCGATTATTGGAATCATGCCCATTGCTCCGCTTTTGTGTGTCTACTGAATATTGCTTCACGCACTTATTCTACGACAGCTTTAATGCTTTCGTATTCTGTAATATAAAATCGTGTATCTACTTCCGCCTTGCATTTCGGACATGATAACACTCCGCATTGCAAGTGGGATGCAATATCTCTATTTTTATATTCGTTTTGCTCTCCGCACTGTGGACAGAAAAGAAGAGTTTCAACTTCTTTTACTAAAGAGTCGGTTAATATTGGTGCTATGAGATTAAGATGCGCCATTCTATTAAGGTAGTTTATTCCGACAGTCACTTCATTAGGCTTTGCGATTGATTCAAATAACTCAACAATCAACTCAACTGCGTAATGCATCACTAAGGGCGCAACTTTATAATACCAATCTGATAGCTCTGCAAGTTTCTTTTCACCCGCAAACAAGAAATTGAGTTCTCCTTTGCCGCTTGGTGAAGCCCTTGTTGTAATCATGTGCAACGCTTTGTCCCATATCAATTCAAAACGTGTAGATGTATCTTTATTTTTATATCGCAAGTCATATTGAGGGTTTAACCCATATTTCCGTTGAACTTTGTCTGTTAGTTCTTTTGCTCTTTCGCGTGTTATCTCAAGGTCGAAAGGGTTTTCTGCTTCAAGGTTTTGAATAACTGCATCTTTATCAACAGCAAGCCACTCAATGATGCCTAAAGCGTCCTTAAATGGTCTGCGCAATAAAGCATATGCTACTGACATTTTCATTTTGCCAGCACAAGTCACAGACTCGAACATAAAACTTTGAAAATCTTTTATGGCAGAAAACAAGACATGGCGATAAAACATATCGTTGACATGGTTTTCGTATCCATTTGCGGCAAGCCAATCAATCCACTCGTGGTTGCCTTTGTCAGAGCAATTGAATTTCTCCATATCATCGTCTGTGACAAATTTCATTGTAACTTGTCCGAGCTTTTTATCGTCTGCGTATTTTAGTATTGAACCTAAAACATCGCAACAAAAAATGAGGTAATGATGTGCGTTGAAGTTATTTTCACTGTTCATATAAGGATATGTTAAAAATGGCCGTTCCATTAATCTTCTCCTTCCTTTATATTTAATTAGCAGTTTCTCCAACTCGGTTTCTAACTTCATAATTCTGCTCCGGTTGCGCATATGCCAATAGCGTTTGAGCAATTATTGTGCGTCAGTGCATGGGGTGCAGGGGTATCCCCGCCACACAAAAACTATTCTTCCGTAGGAAAATAGTTGTAGTGTGTTATAACTATTTGCAGGCAAATGGTTATAACACACTAAGCGCAGTATCAAAAAAAGGGGCATATAGTTTGCTATGTTTTTTAGTTGTCAAAACAAAACCGCACTCTAATTTTTCGCTTTCTACTTCGCATAGATTGTGTGGTTTTATTTTTGCCGCAGGCGACAGCGGCATTTTACTTGCAGCCTTTCGGATTAAACACATATTTTTCGGAGTATCCAATAGCCTTAATTTCCATCTGTGTTGCAAGTATGTTGTTTCTCTTTGCGGCCTCACATATTCCTTCCATATGATTTACCTCGATTTTATCGCCTAAAATTATTTTAGTTGGTTTGACAAAGTTCACCATTTCGGGTCTATCGTATTTCTTGTCCGCGAGATTCCTCAAGTTTATAGCTCTCCACTCGCGCTCATAACTCCATGTGAGATGCTTGTGCATACAAACGTGTATTAATGCATAATGCAGATTCATCTTTCCTGATTTTTTAAGGATTTTTGATGTTAGGTCTGGCAATATTTCCACATACCGCACTGGCAACATATAAACTTCCGAAAAAGGAGGTTTGAACGATTTCATGTTAAACTCCAAACATACCCCCTTTCGCTCGCTTGCATAATGCCACCACATTGGCATATTGCTTGAAGATTCAGTAAAGCAAGCTAATCCAACCTCATCAAGAGCCTCATGTATGGTCGAGTATGGGTCTCTCAGAAAGTGCTCTGCTAAGACATTATTAAAAGTTTTATCATATGCCAAGATGCTATACATTTGCTCTGTGTCGGCATCCTTAATCTCTGCACCCTCTTTTTGTTCAACAACTTCAAAGACTTTCTGAATAACGTCCTTTATATCCTCACTCTTTACGCTCATATTCGTCAACATTTCGTCAAGAGTATTTTTTGCAAGATCATCGCCATTGTCCTTTGCCGTTTCAACAATAATGATAATGATGAAGACAATAAATAGCATCTTGCTTGTAGCTATCGTGTCTTTATCAAGATAATCTAACCCCGCATCAGTAAGCGGTGAGCGTAGGTCAAAGGGGTCATTCAAATCCTTTTGTTTTGAGCAATATAAATTGCCACTATCAAGAAAATCAATAAGTCGTGTGTAGTCCTCATGTTTATCTAAACGGCGATAGCGATAAAGCATTTTTACGGAATTTTTATGTAGCAACATTGCTGCTTTAATGATTTCTGCTATGCTTTTTGCAGAAAATCCATCTGCGAGCGAAGAAAATCTATCAGCTAACTCGTCTATCCAAGTAGTTGAGAGGTTTTTCTGTTTGGTTATAATTCCCTTTTTCTTTTTAAACAGTTCGAACATCTGCTCAAACCCTCCTTAGCAAGACAATTTCCTTTGCGTAATCTCATAATAGTCAGAAGTAAGCAAATGTTTTTATTCTCGCCGATTAATATGCGAATTGAAATATCTGATTTACCGCCATCAAAGAGAATTTTGCTATTTGCCGTTAAGTTCCTTAGCCAGCCCTAGCAAATGCGTCAACGCTGTTTCATCAAGCGTTTTCAATTCTTTAGTAAGTTCATTAAGTAAAGTCGGCAACTCCACCGAATCGTCGAAAAATTCCTTGGGCGAAACATTCAGATACTCGCAAATGTAGAAGAACGCTTGCATGGATGGGTTTATCTTCCCGGTTTCAACGTGGTTTATATAATTAGGGTTCTGACCAATGGATAAGCTCATATCCCTTGCGGACGAGCCTTTTTTCCGCCTTAGGTCAGATAATCTTTGGGCCAAAAAATTTTCATACATACTACTCACACTCCTTGTACACTATTGTAACTTGTACAAGGAACATTTATGATATTTTAAAAATACAATTACACTTGAAATTCTATTTTAAAAGATGTATAATGCTAAATATACAATCTTAGAAAGCGAGGATAATCATGGCAGACTACAAACAACTCTACCACAAGGCCTACAACGCAATAACCGATGTGGAGCGGCTTATTGAAACAGCAGCAACCATGCTACGCTTAACCCAACAAGAGTGTGAAGAGCTATATGTCGAAACTGACGACACCCCATCCGAGGAAGATTCGAGCAAGTAAATATTCATACATTTAGTGTTGAATTACCCACCCCCATATGCTATTCTTTTCCTGTAAATACCACTTGTTTGACTGGAAGATAGGAGGGTAGATTGAAACAGTCAAACAAGCAAATCACTGCACTATACTGCCGTTTGTCCCGCGAGGACGAGCAGAACGGCGAGAGCAACAGCATCCAAAACTAAAGGGTTTTACTTTCAGATTACGCAGACAAGCACGGCTACACCAATGTCAAGGCTTATGCCGATGACGGTATTTCCGGCGTTACATTCCAGCGCCAAGGGTTCCAGGATATGCTGGAGGGCATACAATCGGGGGAAATTGGCCGGGTAATTGTCAAAGACTTATCCCGGCTTGGCCGGAACTTTATTGAGGTTGGGCAGTACACCGACTACGTATTCCCGCAGAATGATATCCACTTCATCGCGGTTCTGGACAATGTGGACAGCAAAAAGCAAGACGGCATGGACTTCATTACTCCAATAAAAAACAAGGGGCTTGACTAGCACAGGGGATTTTCTCTGAACATTTTCAGCAATATCTGATACAAGTCATTGCCCCGATTGTTGAACCTAAATTCAGTCTCTTTCAAGTACAACTCAAACAGATTTTT
>Ga0136643_10005324_pt1 | contig 18094 bp, 10 predicted proteins | sample TergutLab28metaG_FD_96883 | JGI IMG/M metagenome (GOLD analysis project Ga0136643, IMG submission 96883) | Labiotermes labralis P1 segment gut microbial communities from Petit-Saut dam, French Guiana - Lab288 P1 (version 3) (version 3) | ecosystem: Host-associated > Arthropoda: Insects >...
AATTAGCGGCTCCAGGTCTAGAAAACAGAGATTAACGGCTGTGGGGACCCGTTGCGCTGACCACGTTGACACCCCTCTATCCGCAAAAGTTGGCACTAACTTCGCCGACCGGCGGCGGCCGCTCTGTCGGTATAGTTCGCGTGCGGACTAAGGCCACGGAGTTTAGTTTAGTTAGTTTGTCTCCGGTATTCGCCCCCGTTTTTCTGGTAAGAAGAATATTGATATAAAGATGAGTCTGGGCATTGGCGAAATGAAACTAAAGGAGATTAACCGAAGTAACCAGTGCCAGTGTCAATTTGCACAATAAATTTCACATTTATTGATCCCATGATTTAGTACGGGCCTTCGAGCTGAAAGGCCGCTACTAACAGCATCAGCCTTGGCACGGTCCCTCTAAAAATTAAAATTAATCCAAATTATATATCATAATTCTATTCGTACCTTGGAGAGAACACAGCTAGTCTCCATTTTGAAGACCCACAGGTTCATGCTGTAGAGGGAAACAGTTGCTGCTTGTAATGAGAATCACACGACAAATAAATACGCACGGCTTTGATAAGTTCAGCTTTTAGGCGTTTTAGAAAAATTGAGGGAACAGACTATTAGATTTGACATGTCTGTCTGTCCGTCCGTGCGTCCCACCGTCCTCATGAAACAACTCGGTTCCCACTGGACGGATTCTCATGAAATCTGTTATTTGAATATTTCTCCAAAATTTGTGGAGATAATTCAAGATCCACTAAAATCTGTCAAGAATAGGGTGTAATTTACATGAACACACACATTCTTGATCACATCTCACTCAGTTCTTCTTACAATGAGAAATCTTTCACAAAAATTTGTGCAGAAAATCAAATCACACATTTTATGTTCTAAAATTTCTGTTTGAAATTAGTGACGCTTATAAGATAAGGTGAAAAAATATTGTAGATCCGAGCAGGCCACAGATGAAAAAATGGATCAGGCTCATCGCATGCTGGATGCCTGAGGCTACAAACACACGCTCAGAATATGTAACTCTTATTGCGTTTCCACAGCAACAAGGGTTGAGAGAACGCGCCTCAGTATTACGTTACACGTACATTGCCACTCTTGTTGAATGTAGAATGCGGATGGTGCCGCACGGCACCATCCGCACCGTAAACACGACCCACGCAGTGGCTCTCAAGACCACCACCCATCCAAAAAACTCGGTGCAGAAAACCATATGCTGCAACTCAACATCCAGTGCTCCTGATGATGGGCGTATGTACACGAAACATGTCGTGCTAAGAATACATTAATAAAATTACCTTGTTGCATCAAGTTGGCATATCAAGTTTTAATGTGGCTTCTCTCCTATGTGTGTTGCATATTATGTGTGCGTATGTTTGTGTGTGTGTGTGTGTGTGTGTGTGTATGTGTGTGTGTGTGCACTCTTGTCCGTAGCCAAATCAGCTTCTGCAGTTTCTGTCCTGTCCGGTTTCTCAAACGACATATTTGTGTTCCGAAACAACAAGTTTGGTCGCACCAGAAGATTTTGTTGCTGAATTTTTAATTATCTTTCCTCGAACTGGTAACTACTAATTTGCTATAAATCATCAAAAATGCACAATTTTCTATATTTACACACTGATTTACATTAAAACAATGTGAAATCCTAAATGTTTTGTTTCCCGCTGATGGTTCCTCACCGATCGAAACATCCGTGAGAAACCGTCTTAATATAAGAAGACTGTCTAACGATAGAAAACTGGGCACTAGCTGGTGAATTATTATAAATTAATTTGGTTGCAACTTCCAAGTCTTTTACTTTTCCGAGTGTTTCGACAATAACAGTAGAGTTTTCGAAAAAAAAATTTATTAAAATATCTATAAAATTAAAGAAAATTTTATTCCCTTGAAACCGTGCGGCCGCCAAGTGCCGTGGACAAGAGTAACACAGAAAATAGTAAATGACAGTCTCTCTGTTACGAACTAATAAATGTCAATACCGTCTCTCATACAATAAAGCACGAAATATGGCACAACATTCATTAGTTTCAGACTGAATGGAATCTGTTGTCCATTGTCGGAAAGCGTCAGCAAAAAGACAACAAAAATTGGTATAATATTGTGTACCGAGGAGGTTTTTTTTTGAGCCGAAGAGTGTGTTTATACTAAGCTATTATCACAATTGAGAACACAGTGGATTCAACGCAGCACGATGCGTGAATTGCATACGGACAGAATGACCAATGGCCTGCCGCTTGACTAAGTCAATGAGTGGCTAGACTGACTCTGTGAGGAAGTGCGGATGTGTCCAAATATCCACCGAGACAGTGGTCAGAAAAGGCTACCGGCTTATTCATTTCTTTAACCTATACAAGGCAGTCGTGGAGAGATAATCCGTCAACCTGGAGGCTTTGCATCCAACTCCATCACGTCAGTATCTGGAGCACCCAGTGAAGATTCATTTGCCTCTGTCCTAGTAAGAAAGGATCCTGACAGACCGCGCGGCGTCTCATAAGAGGACAGTGATATCCTGACTGACCTACTTGACCTGACTGAACCTGATCCGAATGAATGGTTTGTTTTGGCTCAAGAATTTATCGAAGCACTTTATCAAATTTTTGACTGTGTGCCAAAATGACTGACCGACCCACCGACTGACAAACCTGCTTACACTGCACCGTGTATCACTCTTAACAACTTGAGTCCTGTTCATATTCCCACAAAATATTCCCTAAAATAAATGTCAATATGAAGTTCGTCTCCTTCAAACGTCCTTCCCGCAGGGAGCTGTGCATTAAAGTGTGCTGCATTCAGTTTACATGTCCAAACCACACACTAAAGAAACCGAGTCAAAACAAGTCGAATCGAACCCGACGCTGCACAGGCAGAAAAACACTTTCGTCTTGTAGCTGTATAAATGGACCATGAACATATCTGTACATAACACAGCAAAGATTTTAGTAGTTCAGTAGTTACACACACATGGCGACTGAACGAAACGTCAAGTTTTAAATTGAGTAATCTTATGCTCAGTGTACGTGAGTAACAAACTCTTGAAAAAATTAAGTACAACTACTGTAAACCAATACGGACGACTAGAACACGAGAGAATGCATTATGAAACGGGCTCGGAACTCCTTGTTTTGCTGGAGCGTGCTTGTATGATGCCTTCCATTTCCTGAAACAACGTGTGTGTGTGTGGCGTGTGCGTGCGTGTGTGTGTGTGTGTGTATGTGAACTGTAATACGCTGCTTGGTGGGCAGAATGTTTGTACTTACCACTTCCATCCACTTCTACAACAAATGGACGACTCTGTATGTACATAATTGTGCTCTGTGTCAGAGCTTCTAAGTCTTTTGCATAGTCACGTCCCATCGAGAATTCTGTCAACAGATCATGCTCCCACTTACTACAAACAAAACATCTCTTTCTCCAAGTAGCGTAATTTAGAATTATATACACTTTAAGATTATATGAATCATTTAATGCAACTTAGCATTTTCAAGACCTCGCCCTATCACCCTGCCAACCGAAAAATCCTATTGGTGGAACGCAGTTCACAAGTTCAGAAATACTTTGCCAAACCATTTCCTTTGTGAAGGACTGAGGACATTGAAGTGGCCGGCGTTTACACTCCAATGTACCGACTTCATTCTCATCAAATGAACGGTCCCAGAGACGGAAACACTGCCAGAACTTGAGTTGTACCAAACCTTGTGGCATTCTTGCATCGTACTTGACACATACCAATACCATACATATCCTATCACAGGAAATACTCAGATGGCCACGTATTCGGTTTCACGGTTCTAATATTTAATTTTATGCTGATGCACCAATTATTACAGACAATATCGCTTATTGTAGTTTAATCGGGGGACAACAGAAAATTTGGTGCGCTGGTACTTAAACGTTTACACAGAAGGGGTTATTGGATTCATATGGAACTCTGAAATACCACAACGTAACACCAACACACATCGAACCAGAGCAATACAACCCATGAAATAACTCAACAAAAAAGTCGCAAGCTCTTGAGGATGGATGTATTAACATCCGAAACATGTTGAGCATTAAATAATGAAATAATAAAGCAAGTGACATCAAGTTGGTCTCTTTATTCAACTGTAAAATCAAATACTTTTCTCTAATATATGTATATATACATGTGTAAAGAAATACGTTCACGTTGCTTTAGGCGCTGAAGTTTCAAGCAAGTTCTATGTTACTGCAACACCTTTGCAGTTCATCCCGTCCACCACTTCCTTCAAAGGTCAACGGACGTTTTCGAAGTCACCGTGTTAGTGTTCTGTGTTTATGTTTGCATATTACAAGCAGCGCTTTCTTTCATGTTATTTTTCTTATGGAAGAGACAAAGAAAATCTCCGATACGCTGAAATTCCATTTCGAACTCATAAAAATTGTTGTCCGGGACTGTACTATCGCTTGGTTCCAAAAAGAATCTTTAATATATAAAAGACTGCCAAATGCGCACTCAACAAAAATGAAGTCAGGAACGTAATTAGTCTTGCAGTTCTGAGTTTGATAAAAACGCAAAACACTGTATGCATTTTCTTGAATTGTACTTAGGGTCACACTTTACGTCTGTGACTAAGAAGCTTTCAGGTTTACACTCAGAGTAAGAAAATAATGATTTTCAGAAATACCAAAAATGTTTAAGACAGGTTTGAAAAATGTCCTTCTTTCTCTTAATAGGAAAGACATAAAAGAAACACCACAACTACTAGAAAAAGTAATCTATGTTCACACAAAACATTTATATATTGCGCGACACTTCAACAACAACGTGTATGTATATTTTAATATTCTTATATTATGGCAGGTATATTATACCAGGACAAATACAGCAATACACGTATGAATCAAAATAGTTCAGTGGCGCTGTTTTTGTTTAATAGAACTAATAAACGGAGATAGAAATGGGCCTTAAGCCTTAACACTTACAGGGGATGAACAAAATAATGGAAGCAGCTGTGAAATTCTTTATCAATAGGGATTTGCGCAAACATTTGTCTAAAATACAGCTTGTAACCTTCTTCGAACAGACTCGTGTTAAGTTTTGCATTATCTCCGGTAGAATATTGTACCGCTCTTCATGAAGAAAGTCTTCTAGTTGCTTGAGAGATGATGGAGGAGGGAATCTTCTTCTCTCTGTACTCTCAGAAACTGACCACATTGGTTCGATGATATTTAAGTCTGGCGAAGGTGCTGGCCAGAGAAGGTGATTAGTGCATGTTCATGCTCCTCAAAAGTTTCTGGCTGTAAGTATGGGCGAATTGACATCTTGAAAAAAATACATCATGTTAAGGAAGAACGTCGGGATCAGCGGATGCGTCTGGTTACCTAAAATGTCCACGTAGTCACTGGCAGCAATTCGACCTCTCAGATTAATTATAGGACAAGCAGAATACCAAGATATTGCTGCCCAAATCATCACAAATCCGCTTCCATGTTTCACAGTTAAAACCAGCCATTCAATGTCATAGGCTTCCTTGGGCGTTCTCCAAACACAAACCCCGCCTGATGTTGGGAACAACGTGAAGGACGACTGTCTCATCTCATCTCACTATATTACGTATTTACAATCATCAGAATACAGGTTTTATGATCATCACACCATATATTTGCCTTTTAGTGCTGTTTTCAGTAGTCAGAATTTTATCAATTGAAGCTTTTCCATGAATATTGGATTTGTGAAGTTCCCGTCGGACCGTCTTTGTAGAAACAGGGTCTTCAAGATGAATACCGAGATCTGCTGTCACCTTTCGTGCAGTAGTTCTATGATTTCTAGACACTATTCTCTCTAATGTACGGCAATCTCCTTCACTACGTTTTGGGTTTCGGCCACTATTCCTCTTAGCTGTTGAAGTCTTGCCACAATTTGTGTGTGCTGTCATAACCTTGGAAACCGCTGCTCTGGATGCACTTAATAAAGTGGCTGTTTAGATTAGAGATTCTCCAGCTAAACGCGTACCAACAATCTGTCCTCTTTGAATATCTGACAAATCTCCCATTTTGCAGCACTTTCATACGGACTGTTACTAAACATGATCTGTAATGCATTGACACTTGAACTACACAACGTAAACAAACAAAAGAATAACGAAAGATGTTCACAACTAATGTTCCTTCAGTGCAGCCAACACAAACAGTTTTATTCCTATACTCTCTAGTTTTCCATTATTTTGTCCATCACCTATATGTGAGACTCTTCCCTCATCGTGTCCCTCAATTCACATTCATTTCATTTCATCAAATATCTTCCCAACGCCGCAGATTGTGTTGAAGAGTACTGCTGTAACATTCTCTGTAATTTTCAGGAATGACGTCAATTGTCGCTTCTACAACACACCAACCTTTGCAATTTTAAAGGCTTCAAATTAGAAAGAGCAAATACACTCCACCAAAGAGGAGAAAGGTTACAATTTACCGTCAGTAGAAAATTGTTTTGTGGAACAGTCTCGCGTTTGGAGTAAGAAGAGAATTCAAACAATTCGTAGTGCTACTGCCCAATTACTCCTTTCACAGTAATCAGATTTTTTAAAGAAAAATTTCAAAACATTTTGTGAAATAAAAAATAACATATTTTGAGCTCACATTTAAGCTGAGAAGAACTGGATAACTACTCAACTGATAAAGACTGCCCAGAAAGGCAATCGCAAAAACTACAGCTTCTTCACTCTTAGTGTCGTATAATTTCACAAAAGTCTCATACTTAAAGGCATTACATACTTTATTTTGGCCATTATTCGCTACGACGCCATGATATATTTGATCTTACCATACAGACGGTTATGTACTCCAGAAATAAAAATCCAATGTTGTCGCTGGCAGAAGAATTCAGTAACATGTTTATATCAAACACTTATGCACTTCATATAATCCATATGGCCCGCTTTTCTTTTCCCTTGACAAGATCTACGCATCTATTCACATTGCCAAAAGACGATTTTTTTTTCATATGCATGAAATATACTTGGTGTCCTAAGTTTCGGGGAAACATTAGCATTTCAGCTTCAGATGTGCTACAGACATCCGTGAGAGGACGGCTAGTGCCACAGGTAAATGTTCTTTGAAATAATTGTGAAGTATTTCACTTTTGGAACAAACATTTCAATTTTAGTCGCGCGTGATGGCATGTATTTATACTTCAGTGAGTTTCTGGCACTTACTCGTGACGAAACATTTCCATAGTTTTGCTGGCATATGAAATGGAAAATAGTTCTTTCCATAACTTCCGTAATCCACGCTTCTCCACACTCTCTCGAAATTTAGCACCGCAATACGAGAATTCGACTAAGCGCACGGCCCGTTGTAACGAACTATGTGGAGAATGTCCGTGCAATAAGGCGACGGTCCAGTGGGAGTCGACTTGTTCCTCGCGGACGGACAGACAGATGGTTGGAGAGGCAGATGGACGTACAAAGAGAAGGACAGACAGAGACGACGAAACTAATAGTCTCTTTTCGCAATTTTTTGAACGCGGCTAGAATCCCATTTACTCAATTGCGTACATTCTCGAGGAGAAGGTAGAACGCGATCCCATGTGGAACAATATGTCTGCCCGTTCTTTGTTTTGTTTGCATGTTTCATCTCCCCCCCCCCAGAATTGATTTTTTAAGAAGAAATTTCATATGGTGTCAACGCTAGAAAATTTAGGACAAATTTTGTTTTGATCTGTACTGATACATTAAGAGCTTAAATATGCAAATTTAGCATTATCTGATATTTACAGAATCTTAACGTTCGTTACGACTGGAATACTTAGTCAATAATCACAACTGTAGGCTTGCTGCATTCTGTGAGTATAATGCAGAATCTAAACTGCACACGTTCCATCCTGCGACGATAACGAAATACCAGGACACGTTGCTTAGTAGTCTGAATAAATTTACCTACATCTCCGAGGAACGTATCACCCCCATCTTCAGAGTATGCCCAAGGATGCAGTACAGTTTTGTCCTCCGAAACGCTGGTCATTTTCTGCATCACACACTAAAATACGGACTTTTTTCGTAATGCCAGGTTTGCCAACTGTTTAAAATAATTGATAGACCTAAGTCAGAAATTTACTTGTCCTGCCTGAACTATGCAGTCAGCTTCAAACCGGCTGAAAAATGAAAGTCAGATGAAAATATGTTGATTTGATTGCCGTGCTTCCGAATTCTGGTGACTGTGCCAAACTCAATAATTCAAGTACTGCCTCTTGACTGTATTTCTGTGTTATTACTGTATACCACAGAGTAGCAGTTTGTTATGCTTAAAGGGCTAAACCAAATAAATAAAGGGATAAACTTTCTAAAACCTTTATCCTACCCGTCCTTTTTCTATATATAATTTAATTTCCTCCCACAATACTCTCGTGTCCTCGAAACTACACACGTCAATGCGCAATTTAATGTGTGCATCTGATAAAGGGTCTTAAAGTTATCGAAGAAACCAGCTGATCGTATTTTGGCCCTCAGTGATGTTTATTTATACAATGACTTTATCAACCCCTTAAACTGACTAGCAAAATGCAGCTTAATACTTTGATTGCAAATGGTGTAGGTCTAATTAGCTTCAGTGCAAAGTAATTAGATGTCAGAAAACACACACCTAAAATGCTACGAGAAGAAAAGTAGTTGATTATCAGTACGTTTGACTTCTTTGTTTTAGCAGCAAATGAATACATTGAACGTACTGTGTGTGAATATTTGTAGTGTAAGGTGAGTGTTGTATGGGCCATCACGCTGTAAGTACACTTACATAATGGCAAAAAGTTTTGATGCCATTATTTAAGAACAGAAATTGCATAGGATCCAGTAAATCATTGATCAAGCTTAAACTGTACAGCCTGTTATTACAGCAAAAGCGTGAGAAACACCAAGTTACCAAATGAAGCAATATCTCGTTGTGAGATTGAAGATTCCCACGATTATGAGAATCAAAAGGCTTGTCTGAATCGTCGTACACTTCTACCAGACTGCACGATGTCACATGTCATAAAGCACTATTCTTCAAATTTTAGGCTCTTGTAACCGTGCATCACGAACGTAGGGTGAAGAGAGAGAGAAAAACCAACAAGATGCAACTAATCTGATGCTTATTATCGAACTTCTATCTCAACATGCGTCCCAGCTCCACACAACCACAACCAGCACAACCAGTGCAGAACACCACATGCAGTAGCACACGGTCTTGTTCTATGATGGGCATAATGATATCCGAAACGTGTAGAGATAGAAGTTGGATAATAAATATCACATTAGTTGCATCGTGTTGGTTTTTCTCTCTCTTCACCCTACAATATTTTTCACTTGTATTTCTGTACTGAGGGAAAGTGATTATAATAATTGTAGCAGCAGTCGTTACGGCTAAATGTCTGTGCGAATTAAGACAACACATCATTAAACAGTGAAGATATAGGCATTCTGGGATGTTACATAATTCAACTGGTAAGTATATACCGAAGTCTCGAAAATCTAAGTGCCTTCTTCATTTTCAGGGTCAAGAACCCGGACTTCGTGAAACTGCGGACGAATGCGCTTCAAATGTCGGTAGCTATTTAAAATTTCCTAAGTCTTCCCACCCCTGAACATGGAAACAGTAAGGTCATTCCAAACGTTGGTAATTATATACCAGTCGATACGGTGTGACATCCCAGAAGATTTTAATCTGTATCAACAACTGTGTAAGACCCTCAAATCTTGAACTGCATCGTGAATTTTAAAACAGAGTAGATATAAATTTCAATCGATGTTACATAATTAGCCTACACATCGATAACCTCTGCTACCTCCATCCGACTCCAACCTTTCGGTCCTACTCTGAAAGTTCGGAAATCAAAACTTGTTGTGTCGGAACCCATGATCAAAATTGTGTCGCATAAGCAGCAGCGATATTCCCCAAAACCTTCATCACAGAAATGAAGCAAAAAGACACTGATTCTCCTAGAAGTGTCGATAACAAATTGCCATTTTAAAGGAAATTGACGAAAATAAAGAATTTCCGTAAGTACTTTTAATAGACAGAACTTCCTTGCACACCAAAGGCAACGTTAATATACCCAGCTGCCGAAACTGGCGAGCAGAAAGCCACATAAAATTCCTGCGTACGTGCGTGACACCTCGAAAGTAAACGTTTGATATCAACTTCTACATGAAGGTGTGGTAAGAAAACTATTTTTTTTTTGTTGCAGAAAACACTATGACGGGAAAATGTTATCTCAAAGTACCGAAAACGTCTGCTTGCTCTGAAACTGAAGACACTAAAGGTGTAAAAGAAACAGGTACCATTTTCTAGCAGACTGATCCTCCACCCCACTTCAGTCGTACATTTCCACATGTTCCAAATGCTGGGATTCAAGCTAAACAGTGTACCCGTCCTATTTAGTGACCCCCTAGTCACTGGGAATATCGGTGAGGGGGGGGGGGATAGAAAAGACAGGGACGATACGCCAAATTGAAGTTACAGCTAACAGCCTTTTTTTATTGAAGTCGAACCACTTAATGTTTACAAGAGCACACACACGTCCTGCTTGCTGCCTGGATAGTTCCGAAGTGATCACGTGGATAGCGCTTTTGCCGCAAACGCCGGTTACTCTGTTGGCCACCTGATAACCATTCTGTAATACGATCCCCGCACACCTGCAACAACGGTTGCTAAGCTGAGAACCCAAGGCCGGAATTAGCGGAGTGAGCAAATCAAACGTTGACTTGCCGACGCAAACCGTAAAAAAAAAAGTATATGAATTTTCAATAAAACAGTTTACATCTCATGCAAGCTTGTTCCCGGGTTCGAACCTGGGACGGGTGGCTTCAACAGTATGGAGCAAATGGACCAAGCATGTGACCTCCATGCAGTTCAGTACCTAAGTCACTGCACTCCTTCATGTGTAGACATGCGTAAAACATTATGCAAAGATAGAATTCGTGATGTACACAACATGAGAGAAGTAATTTACGCAATTTTTTTTCCCACTGAGATTCAAGTGAGTATGTGCAGCAGGCAAGAACAGAAGGCTTCTTCTGGTGCTAACACTTCAGAATAAATCCCACGTTCACGTACCTCAAAAAAAAAGTACTCAATTTAAAAGTAGGAAAGTAATTTTTTTGTGGTCTTGTGCTATATTAGGCCACAACCAAATTAAATGTGTTTCTCGTAACACCATGCCCTTTCAGATTTAAATATTTACCTTATCAGAAACTGGATGTTTTAAGAGAATGCGGAATTTTTAAGGTTCTGCACTCCATGACATGTAAACTAAAACTCCCAAATCTCTCAAAATCTGACAGACTCATGACAGTAAAAATATTATACTTATATAAAGAACAACAAGTTCAATCAAGACTCAACCATTTTCATTTCAAAAGAAAAAATTATTGCGGCCTTACCTTGTCAAGAGTTCCCTTTACTAAAGTAGAAGTTATCAGCAACTATGTATGTAGGTACGCATTTTATATACTCGTATAATACACAGGATGTGAAGACATACAAGTGTGAAATACATCAAAACTAAGGGCGTTCCATCTATACAATGCATTCTAGACGTGTCCTTTTCTAATTTTGATAAGACGAATTGTTGATAGCTTGTGTTATGCGACTGTTTTTAATCTGAGAATTCGTTTTATTTAAGTTTTCAATTTCAAGGGTCAAGGAATCATAGAAGATCTTGTAGGACTCCTCGACCCTTGATGATGCAGGTGGTACGATCATTGGAAACGTCCGCAATCAATACTCCAGTCACTCAAAGTAATAATTCACAGGACCTGAATCCTCAGTATCAAAAACGTTAAACCCTAAAATCTCGTATTACTGTAATCTGCCATTACGATAATATTTGGAACGTCGAGGATGATTCCACTTCGTAAACTTCGGAACCCACTTTTGTTCAAGAATACCCACTGGAAATGAACGTCTATTGCATTTATTTCGAGATGTCAAAGCCGTTACGGACAGCCGTCTGACCAGTGAGTTGCAGCTGTCATGTAACCAAAAATACGCTTACGCGATGTCACGTGGCATCACGTGCTACTAATATGAGGCAGATTAACTCGTACTTACAACGTAACTAGTGTAGCATATATCTCACAACACGCGAGAGAAAAATATGCTTAGAATAAACACATTCAATGTCCTGGCGTGTATTTTGTGATCCAACGCTCTAAATAACAATAAAATTGGATATGCATTCCGCAGTTTTTTTAGACGAGTTTACAAAACTGCGAAAAACATCTGTTAGCTTCGTATATCTCTCCCTCTGTCCATAACAACCCGGCTCAGACTAATGAATTTTCAATAAATTTTACATTTAAGTATTTGCACAAAAATAAACTTTCGAGAAAACTCAAATTTAATTAAAATCTGACAAAAATTGTGGGTACTTTACATGAAGACCTATGTACATTTATGATAATATGTCGCTGAATTATTCTTAGAAATAGAAAGGTTTCAGACAACCTTTGTAGAGAAAATAAAACCTCATTTTTTGTGTCATATGTTTTTATTTTGAAAATCCTGCCGTTTGTAACGTACTGTGGAAAAATATAGTATAGTCAGACAAACCACAAATGACAATATAATAAGGTGGATGCGTTTTGCATGCTGGATAACTAAGGCTACAGACACACACAAAATATGAAATACTTACTGCTTTTCGACGGTAAAAATTGTTACGCGAACGCGGCTGAATGTTGCATTACACTTACATTTCTTGTCTTGTTTTGTTTTAAATAAATGGTGTCGTGTTAGGACACAGAGTATTGTTAAGGTACCTGTGGAAAACACACCCAATTTCGTGGTAAATTTAGTTTGTTGTATCACGAATTTAGGTAGGGTCTACATCACGAAACTGGATTGGTTTACTCCATACCATAACCCATTTAATCCATTTTCTACGTTCCCCCACCACTACGTTTCCACTGTGAATGCTGAATCAGGCATGAGAAGGATACGCTTCGTTGGTCCGATCAAGCAAAATCAATGCGCCGTTTGGGCCACGAAATGATAATTTAACCCTTGACTGACGTTCATCTAAAGTATAGACAAAGCCTCAGTGCCTATCTCATAGAGAACAAGGTCTGTGCCCCTTCTGTAGACCGGTCTGTTATCGCTATTTAGGGCAGTAATCATTCTTACTATTGCGAATCACTCGAGACACATAAATACACTGCGTGGGAAAACACGAAATTTCTGTATGTTCCAAAGAGTGACAAATGTATTTACCACTTGGCTTTCTCCTCCTCCACCTCCTCCTCATCCTTCTTCTTCACCTCTTTGTTCTTCTTATAAGGCATTACGTCATTTGAAACGTTTGAAACAACCGCATTGATACATTTGGTCATATGGTAATAAGTGCAAAATAAGACGTATGGAAGTTTCGCACACAGCTAATGTAACATGATACTAAAATTTACATTTTAAATAACGTATTTACGCCTTTTTCGTTGTGAAGAATACAGGCTTTGCAGGAGTGACGTCATGTAGTCTGTCAGAAATTCATAGACATGTTCGCAGTAAATACTACAGGGGCAATCAAATTAAGGACGGTAAGATGTGAGAGGGGGCCCGCGGTAGCACAGTGGTTAAGATGCTGTGCTACAAATCGGAAGGCCACTGATTTCGATTCCAGATGGTGCCATTGCAATTTTTCATTGACGTAATCCTTCCGATCGAAGTACGGTCCTAGGGTCGACTCATTCTCTAACATAAATGAGTACCTGGAGTATTTCCTGGGGGTAAAAGCGGCCGGTGTGTAAGGCTGACAACCTACCACCATCCTGGACCACTATCACGTATTCTGAGAACCTTAACTTCCTGGATCCCTCTGGGTACCTCGGGCCTGTAATGGGACTGATTTACGTTTTTAAGATGTGAGAGACATTTAGCAAATACGGGAAAGGGGGGGGGGGGTGTTCCAGAACTTTTGTCCGGAAAACTAAAGTGAGTTGGCAACTTAGGTGATTTAGACATATATAACTAAAGACTGTAATAAGGACCTTGGAGCAATAGAACCTGAAGTTAGAGACTAGATTATAAGGCAAAAAATTAATTTACTGAACAACTGAGCAGGTACGAACTCTAAATGGAAGACCGTGCAGTACGAATTTAGTCTTTCAAATATTCACAGTGTTCAGTCTTTATCAACATCCTTTGCTCTCACGCATCGAGAGGCAAGAGATACTGACAAGGGACGAATCAGCAATAAAAAGTACCTTGACATATTGTTAATGTCAGCTTTCGAAGTTTTGTCAACAAGTAGAGATGTGACGCATGCAGATAGCCAGAGAAAACACTGAACTAATTACCTGCAATTAAGAGCTATTATGTTGAAACGAGTAATTAGTGGTCTGAAGTACTTTCAAGTGCACAGAAAAGACTACAAGAGCAGAACTTGGACTGCTACTAAATGTATAGAATTAATTTCATGGGTCTGTAAATAAGATATAAAACACTGCTTGGTCTACATTTTTTTTTTACAGATGTATTTCAGAATTCTGTATTAGAAACTTCAGTCCTGCTCTATTCTGAATGAGAGTCCAACCAAAGATATCCCAAAGGGAACTCAGGAGTGCCAACTACAGCCTTCAAGATGGTTCTTAATATCTTTTTCCTCTTGGAACAGGCAGCTGTAGTACTTGAAACTGAGTGTGACGTTCTCCTGCTCAGTGAGACGAAGAGACAAGACATTCAGTGACAGAAGAGCTATTTGTTCTATTGCATTATAAACAGGCAAAACTTACAGGTAAAGAATCCTATTGTGTTTTTGTAAAACGAGACAATGTCCGCAGAAAAGGAAGTAGCATCTCCGAAAAAAATCTTAAGCTATGCGTGGCTAGTGTTGCTAATTGGTAGGGTGGACTCAAGCCCATGATATTCATCGACCACATTCCTAAATTATTATTAACCCTGCACCAACTTCGCGTTTATAAAAAGAGTTATGAAATGGATGGTGATTATACATGCAATATTTGATACTCTCTGGGTCGTTCTCTCTCAGGTCGCAGCATAAAAGTATGGAGTGTATTTGTATAGTATATCAGCATAAACCAAATTGCGTACACCGGAATTATACAGCCATGTTTCTAGATTCACATACGACATGTTTAGGCCTGATAAGGCTCTTATCGAGGAGGTTCTTAAATATAACAGCATGAGATGTCTAAGGCTTACTTGTTTATAAAATGTACAGATAGCTACATAAAATTCACACAAGACACCAACGTACGAATAACCTAACACTGAGGCGCGATCACGTTATCTATTATTTCTGTTGAAGAGCTGTAAGTATAAAATATTATAAATGTGTCCGTATTCTTACTTATTTTCTGTGCCGTATTTTATTGTCGCCTGTGTCTCGTCTGGTGGTACCATACTATTCCAAATTATTTCATAAACGGCACGATTTAAAAAAAACATATTGAACAAAATTTGTTTTGATTTCTCTACAAATTTGCCTGCAACATTTCTCGTTCTACGAATAATTCCGCGAGAAATTATTGAACACTTAAGTATGTATTCGTGCAAAGTAAGAGTTACTTTGTAAGATTTTAATAAAACTTAAATTTCTGTACAGATTTTAGAAAAATTCTCAAATATCAAATTTAATTAAAATCCGTCTAGTGGAAGCCGAGTCGCTCCATGCGGACGGACAGGCATGATGACGTTAATAGTCGCTTTCCGAAAATTTTCGAAGGCGCCTAAAATGATAAAACCAGATTTTATAGTAAATTCCACATATTTTGCCGGTTTTATCTTGTGAATTTAATGTTCTTTGCTACATATTTTGAATTTCTGAACCTTGACTCTCTCCTAGTGGTATAGTTACGAAATTCTTTGGTATTGGCCTTACGAGGTAGAAATAAAGTGGGAAGTGAATTATAACTTTTTGGCGTCGTATACAACACAACGATCTTGTACGTAGTATATATATATATATACTACGTACAAGATTATGGGAAAATGGCCTATCTTGATATGTGAGATCTAACACTTTATGTGCGTGTATATATATGTATGTGTGTATGTATTATGTATGTATGTGCTTATGTATGTACATGTATATATATACGTACATACATACGCACATACATACATACATACATACATACATATACACACACACATAACGCGTTAGATCTCACATATCAAGATAGGCCATTTTTCTATAATCTCGAGGCCTTTGAAGATCTTTGTCTTGGGGCAGCTGTTAAGGATCTCCGACACGTCACAGAATCGCATGAACCTACAGAGCGCCACCACCTAGAACTCTACCCACACGTACAACGCTTCTCTGACCTGCTGTGCCCCGTCATCTTATGCAAACTTACCGAAGCTATCAGGCGCATTTCTGGACCGCCTTGTTTACGGGATCTCTCCAAATGAGATGTCAATGTGAAAAAGTGAGCTGAAGCCGAAAGTGGCTGTTACAAGGGTCAGGACATTTGGAAATCTGTCTCTTGTTGATGAAACTCTTTTAGAGTGATTTCTCACTCATCGCTCCGTTGTAATTTAGCTCCTGTAAGACGGTCGCCACGTACCACACGTGGGCAACAATTGGCCGATTGTTATTGCAACAATCCACCACCCAAACCGAGACACAGAACAAGCACGTGACCCGAAATACACGTACGCACAGAATATCTTAATGCGGCTGGTATTTTACAAATCTCGGGCCGATTCTCCAACTACTGTCTCCGTGTTTCTAAGTTTCTCCTGGCTAATAATGGGGCAGTGCCTTAAATGCCTCTCTCATTTCCTCGCGGTTTCTTTAATTCATCATATATCATCACAGCATTCAAAACCATCTAAATCAGACTGCTCAGAAAGTTTAATTACATGACCCAATGAACACAAGTATTTTGGACTGGGATAGCGATTCGCTAAGGACTGGGCCGTCGGGGGATCGAATGCCAGTGGAGGTGAGATTTTCCGCACCCGTCCACATCGGCCCTGGGACCCACACAGCCTGCTATACAATGGGAACCGTTCCTCTTCCCGGGCGTAAAGCGGCCGGAGCGTGGCGTTAGCTACCCACCCCCATTTAGTGCCGAAGTTAAAGAAAGAATACAGCTATACCTCTACTCTCCATCTCTGCCTTCACGTCATGCTTCAGGTGCAATTCACCTTCACACCTGTATCAGTAGAAATATGCTCTTTAGAATGTATACTTCCTTTCAAGTACATGCTGTGTAATTCTCCCTACTTAATTGAGTTTGAGAATGCTGTAGAATCTAACAAATAACATGCAGAAGACATGACACGACATAGAAATACGAAATACTTCCTTTTGTGTTTCATAAACCTCGTTTCAAATAACAACTTACATCTTAATGAGATCTACATGTCACGTTCTACGTCGTGGACCATTCATATTGTACAGGTATCAACGCTCTGATGTTCAATTTTCCTGAGTACCGTTACGGGCCTGCGACTTCCACAAAAGCCTAAGGTTTCTTGACCCCTAAATTACACTGAACTCTAAGAAATTTCCACACCATGGAGTTGGATTCTTGACCCTTGAAATGGGACCGATATTTTACCACGAAACGTCGGTAAGAAGTTACCATTACTTGCTGCCTAATAACCCAGAAGAGCGCTGTTCTCAGAACTTTCCTTTGTGTTTATTTGCGAAAGATTATTTACATTAGTGTTTTCCTTTCAAATAGGTTAACCAATAAGTTTACAAATTAAAATACGAAAATCTTTTGTTTTAGAAAAAGGTCTGTATACCAAATTTTTTCAAAATCCTTGGACTAGTTTCGGATATGGAACAAGTGAAGGAGAAAGAGAAGTCCATTTAATTTTCCGTTCGTTTTCTGCATTTATTACACAACAGAAGCTCAAAAAATGTTACCATTGAAAAAGGGACAATTTCGTAAAAGTTACTTTACTTTCAAAACGGAATGGCAAAATGTTCCTAAGGGAAGCAGCAGCTGAAAGCGAGACATGACCACACCCCGGCGCAAGTAAAGAAATTTTTATCTGCAGGTAATGACAAGTAGCGTTCACTTAGGTAGATGCTGTAGATTATTAATCTTCCGTCCTTTCTTGAGTGGGGGGGGGGGGAGAAATAAAACTTAATTTTTTTTCAACAAAATTAAAAAAAAAAAAAAAAAAA
>Ga0136643_10005329_pt1 | contig 18088 bp, 18 predicted proteins | sample TergutLab28metaG_FD_96883 | JGI IMG/M metagenome (GOLD analysis project Ga0136643, IMG submission 96883) | Labiotermes labralis P1 segment gut microbial communities from Petit-Saut dam, French Guiana - Lab288 P1 (version 3) (version 3) | ecosystem: Host-associated > Arthropoda: Insects >...
TAATGATGTCAGACCGGTAGTCATCAGAATTTGCTATGTGGTAACATACTGCGCAGTATAGGTAGCCACAGTAATGATGTCAGACTGGTAGTCATCAGAATTTGCTATGTGGTAACATACTGCACAGTATAGGTAGCCACAGTAATGATGTCAGACCGATAGTCATCAGAATTTGCTATGTGGTAACATACTGTGCAGCACAGACAGCCACAGAATATAAAACATCTGCTAGCACCCATAATTTTTTTATTGCAGTGTGTAAAATGAAGAAGTCTCCTGGGGAGTTAAATTTGCCTTTATACAAGTTTTTATTATAAAAGTATGGAATGGGTTTGTAAAAATGTATCCTGTATGATATTACACTAAAGTACACATGAAGTACAAACTACAACCTGTCAAACATCAGTCAGAAGTGTTTTACTCAAATATCGTCAACTACTAACACTATACAGTGTTAACAGCAGATGACTGCCATATTAGTACTGTGCATTGGTGGAAAAACAGTGACAGGAGAAAGCTAAAGTACTTAAAGAAAAACTGGTCCCAGCACCACTTTGTTCATCATAAATCACGCACGGACTGACCTGGCACCAAACCCTGGCCCCTGTTATGAGGTGGCAACTAGCTGCTTGAGCCACGGCATGGTCCCAGACAAATGAATAAGTGAAGTGAAGTACACATTACAAGAAGTAAGATAAATTTACATTTAATTCCAGCTTGCTCCCAAGCAACATTAATTCACAAAAAGGCACAAGTGCCTTCACATGTACAGCATGTGAAACAGCTTTCCTTGAAGTGTGCTGGGTTCTGACTTCAGTCTGGTAGGTGGGTAAGAGGTAAAGGTTACACCATGACACGCCTATACAGGCACTCAAGGAAGGTGGAGGTATGGCTCCAGTCCATCTGCAATCTGGCACTAAAAAAGAGCACCATGTTCTGGCCTCTTTACTCCCAGGATTCAATTCCCACACCATCCAGCCCAAAACCGAGTTGCTATACCAACTATGCTATTCCAGCCAATGGTAGGTGGGTTCCAACATTTTGAAGGTACATACTATCACCATGTTCAGGGATAAGAATTGCTGGCACCAAGAGACCAAACTGCGCAACGTCATAACCCAGATGATCATTAATATGTGACAGCATCAAACCTTACACAAGAACTTGTACAAGCACACTTTCTTCACCTAAGCTATGCTGCTTTCACTGCCAGACACAATTACAAATACAAAACCAACAAAAGAAAGTGTCCTCTAATTATGGCACAGCAGCTGAATTAATGTTTCTTCATATAATTTAAAAAGTAAGCAATAGAATATACTAAATAGACGAGATTAAACTGAGTCAAATCACACATCAGAAACACTATGTGTAATGGTGCCTCAAACCAGACTTCTGGTATGTGATACTGGGTGAGTAGCTGCCAATGTTTGATGGCACTACCATTAATTTGACATATCAGGAACTATTTGTCCAGCAACACTGCTGTGGGAAACCTCATACACACACACACAGACAGACAGACAGACTGTACAATAACTGCAGAGTGGTCAATCAGTGTGAGCTCTGGCTCATCCTGGCAAGATGTCTGACCAAACATCGTATTTGGATGTTGTCTTGTAGGCCCACAGCAGGATGCAAGAAATATATGTATGCTGCATACATAAATTACAGGACACACACTGCATGCCAGGCACACACTGTATCACAGCATAATCAGTTTGTTAGTGTTTAACGTTCTACTCAGTACAGTGGAATTACTGCTGGAACCAACTGGACAGTGAGCATACCCATTTCTGACAACAGTACGTACCTGCTTTTGAGATACTGAAATGCTGCATGCAGGTCAACTGGTGGAAGCACAAACTCGTGTGTACCAACGTCACCTGCATTCCAGTATACTAGACCAGTCCTATATGACAGCCCTATTTCCTGCAGAGCTCGGAACAGATCAGCAAGTGCCTTTCGCTTCTGCTGCAAGAAGCTTTTGGCCTGAGATTTTTGCTTAGATTTTGGCAAGTCAGCTGAAACTTCTAAATTCTTCAAATGATCTGATGTTTCAATAATGTCAGTTATCAACCCCTCCACTGTTTGAACAGACTTGGCATACGGAGTGTTCAAAATTGCTTCTCTACAAAGTTTGCGAGCTTTCATAAACAGTGACCCAGACCGAATGAAGAGTGTTCCTTCCACATCATTATCCACCTCCACTGTTAATTTCTGAAATCATAATAATTAAACATTTAATATGGAAGGTGATATAACCGAGCAGACAAGAACTGACATGCTGGAATGGTGATGCTGATAAGTACACTAGTGTCAAGGGACCTACACATAAACACTGTGAGATTTGCGGCCCTCAGAGCAATGTTTCTGAAGACTTGGGTCTCCTGCGATGTGATGCTGTATTGTCAATTTAATGGCTCCAGACACTTTGAAGGACTGTGGTGCCTTCATTTTAAGGGTCAAGCAGGCTGTTCTTGGCCTGCTTGACCCTTAAGATGAAGGCACCATGATCTTTCAAAAGGGTGCAAAATACTCACCTAACAATACAGCAGCACATCCCAGAAGACCCGTGTGTTCATACATAACCTTGCATGAATAAATACACTATGACACTGTTACAACCTGAGGGCATGTTTATTTGGGCAAACTTCACAAAGAAATGTCACAGATTATGCAACTAGTTCATCATGAAAATACTGTCACTAATCAATATTCAGTTGGCCAACAAAACGACACTGCCACACTCTGAAACTAGAAGTTCGATATCATGGTCTGCTGCATCGTGATATATATATATAGTCTAGACGATGACAGCAACATTACAGAGGAACATACTGCACCCATCTTCAGGGTGACTTCAGAAGATATAGAAAACAAGTTCCTCCAAAACAGCAGACTGCAATCTTAAGACTGATTGCTGTCAGAACTTCAAATATCACACAAGCAAAATAACAAATATAACAAAAGTACCAAATGAGCCGATATAGACTATATTTGAAGATATTTCTGTAATTTGGGCCTCAATATTTTATTCATAACAGAACTTTTCATAAAAATCCCAAAAATTGTGCACAAAAATTAAACCAGACACAAGATCCCCGAGAAAGAGAGTACCTTCAGCCTAGTGTCGGCTATGAAGTGCAATGGCTCCACCAAACTCTGGTAACTCCTTGGCTGACGGCGCTGTGGTCGATCCCACATGCCTAAATTCACATCTCCTGTTTCAGATGTTGGATTTGTTAAGCACTCTGTGACTGGTTGATTCAGGACTTCCTAATAAAAAGCAGACAAATGCTGCCAATTAAAAGCCATGTTACAAGGAACTGTTCCATGCTACAGATCTAACTTCTAGCAGCCTGCCCTGCTTGTGAGGTTCTTCAGACATGGAATCCAGTATTTGTTGGCTGTATGTTTCAATTGGGTACTAAATATCCTGCAGTAACAAATTATACTATGCAGAATGACAAGATATATCGTATACAAACAAAAGCCAAGCACTGGCCCCCTGCAACAAGACCATTTCTTTCCTTCATATTTCTATACTCTTTTTTTTTTTTATGTTCATCTTCCAGAATGTTCACTGCTATCATAACCTTTTAATATTACTAGTCCTGGTGAGACACATGCCGTTTTCACACAGATGTAGACTATCATGAACACAGAGCGCTGTGGTACCCATAAGCCACAGCAAAAAGACTCCCTTAAATGCAACCAGAGGAAAACTGATACTGCAGTGGACAGTGGTGACCTTTCTGTAGCAATCAGCATGTTCAATGTCCTCTCTGTAGGAGCATACAATCAACAAGGGTCAAAGGTTAGAGTGTGGGGAGATAAAAAACATGAAGTGACAATAACTACTTCACTAACTTTAGGTTTCTTCCCCTTGTATAAAAATGTTCTGATATATCAACTACCTGTCAGGGGAAAGACAAAGAAACACAAAAAAAAATTGCACATTTAAGAGACCATACAAAATTTAGCACATAACATGTCTCACTTCACATTTACTTTTAAAAAGTGTGTTGGCAGAGACTGAACAGTAGTGACAAATGTGACCTTACACTTACCTTAAACTGTTTGATGTGTTTGTGCAGTGTCTTGTGTATTTTTGTTATGGCCTCCCTAATAGCCCAGTGACTAATATCATCCCACCGGAAAATCTTCACGCAATCTTTCAATTTCTTTTCAATGGGAGACCTCAAGTTCCTAATTCTTGCTGCTACAGCTTCCGAGAACTGAGAGTAATAATGATACACATTCCACAGCACATTCAACAGCTGATCTGCGGGTTAAAAAAGTTAAAATGGTACATTTAAATGTAATAACACCTTCCCTGCCTTATTTAGATATATTGGCACTGGCCTGAGCATGTTCTGAGGAAGGTGATTGCAATATTGCAGACAAGCTGGTCAACTTTTTGCTAAGTGCTTGGCTGTCCCAATGTGATGCTGGCACAGAAAGCATAACTGTTAATCTGGGTTAAGTGATGAGAATTCAGGTCTCTTTGTAAGTCATGCTGTGTCCCCTGGGTTAGTGTTTCCCAGTGTTGCCAAGTGACACAGTTTCTTCACTTTCAGAGGTCTGAGTGGTCCAAGAAGAGTTTCTTCTTGGATGTTCCTTCCAATCATCAGGCAACACAAACTCACCACCACAGCATCACATGCCAGAAAACTCAAATCCTGGTAATTATGGACAAGGAAAATTGAAATAACAGGAAGGAACTATTAATGGCCTCTTTCTAGCACTATGCCAGCAAGCATTTGTAAGGACAAAGGAAAAACACATAAAAAATGAAATCAGTCAAGAGAGCAGTTAGTCCCTAAGCGAGATTCCATCACATACAATGAGTCTTAACGTTTGTGAACTTCAATGTGTGGGACTTTGACATCAACCATTTTAATACTACACCTTTTGTGATTGCTACAGTAAATCAAGATTTTAATACTATACATGTTGTGACTGCTTCCAGCAAATCAAGGTAAGACCACACAGTCAGGTAGTCGGTGTCTCCCAATCTCCTGCTATTGTGCAGCTCACTCTCAACTCAGTGAAGCTCTGTCTTTCGTTAAGTGTGGGCGACCGTTTGACGTTCAGGTGACCATGCATCATGATAAATTCTTATAATAAAACCAACTAAATGCACTAAATTCTCAAATTTATTTTCGGAATAAAACTCTACATGTTTCGGACAGTTCCTCTGTCCATCATCAGGAGTTTTTCACTGTACACACAGCAATGGTATATGTCATACAGGTTTGCTGGCAGCTTGCGAGCAGGATCAGGATGGCATGTCCTGATCCTGCTCGCAAGCTGTCAGCAAACCTGTATGACATATACCATTGCTGTGTGTACAGTGAAAAACTCATGATGTTGGACAGAGCAACTGTCTGAAACATGTAGAGTTTTATTCCAAAAATAAATTTGAGAATTTAGTGCATCTAGTTGGTTTTATTATAAGAATGAAGGCGACCGTGTTTGTACATTACGGAATGAGACTCACCTTCAGTCATTTAATGTATTTTATATTAACAAAAGTGTCTATATGTTATAACAATAAACTTTCCTACCTCTTATACATTGTGAGGTTATTTCACACTTTTACACTTTCTTTAGAAATACAGTATACCAAATATCAAATGCCGAATACAAAATATCAAACATGAGACACCATAACTCTCACCTCTGCAAGCCGTTTTTGGCCTGTGAACAACATGGCAGTGAAATGTAAACAAAATGTTCAGCCTTGTTCCATACTCCCCAAGGGTTGACTGTTCCATAAATTTTTGAAAAGTTTTTATCAACTCCTCTGCTGATGATTCTGTTGCGCTGTCTTTTGTGAATGATTCCACTACTGAATAAATATAGAACCACCACTTTGATGCAGCTGCCTCTATTCTGAAAAAGGGGTAAACAACAGAGAGTGAACACTGCTGCAATTCACGTGCTGCCCTCAGCTGTGTGTGTGTATGTGTGTGTGTTACAACTTGGCACTAACTCAGCTCAACACTGCAACATAGCTGGCATACTTTCATAATCATGTTTTCACAATGTCAACCATCTGAGGTGACTTCTTCCACAGTGAGATGCTCATGTTCTACAGAAGGACAGAAATTCTTGGCTGGATGAGCAATTGCCAGCTTCTGCAGGACTCTGCTCCATGAAGTTGGATATAAAATATTAGGTTTTCATGGCAGACAGCAATCTGATAGTGGCCATGCATTGTGACACCATAGAGAAACTGACTGCCTCCAGCTTCAACACACAAGATGGAGGTATCATGTTTCTCCAAAGCATTGGTAGCAACTGACCACATAGTGTTGAGTGACAATACAAAAGACCACAATATAAATTTCCCTTATTACTCTCAAGATATAATGCAGAGAATCCTTCCCCACAAAAATGTTTTACCAAAAGACCCATAAAATTACCTGCAGATGTCAGGTGCACATGTTATCACTTACTGACTGTTGTGTGTTTTTATATTACCACAAAATATGAAAAGACAACATTACACAAATTCCAAATATCACTACGAGGACAATTCATGGGATATTTTTGGCAGATAAACTCCAAGTTTCTTGCTTTGACCCTGTCATCACCATTCCAGTAATGCTGCATAAACCACACTCATTCACCTACATCTGATGCTGCATATTCTACCTACTGACAGCACTGGTAAATAAAAAAAAACCATAAACATCATCAACAAGAACAATGCAGTTACATACTCTTAATGACAATGAAGATATATTCTGAGGAAAATGCAAGTCCTGACTGGAGATGACAGACTGACACATACAGTTTGTACTTGCTTCTGGAAGACACACACAAAATGATATGTGGTTGCTTTATCCAGTAAATGTAAAAGTACACTCACCCGCTTGCAACATTGTCCAGACTGTCCTTCCAGCACTGCAATTCCAATTTGCGCCACCTGCCAATCTGATCCGTCACAGACTTCCAGTGTGGTGCTAAGCTAACACCACTGTGGGCATTCTCTTCCCATTCATGTATCTTATCCAATAAGATTTCAAAACCAGCCAGGAAACGTGAAACTGGGCTGGTCAATGGAAAGTTATGAATTCTCTCCACAATAACAAGCATCTGTATGGACACACAAATAAAGCTTCACTAACTGCATAATGTCTCTCAACCCAAGCACCATTTACATTACGGTTGTCTGACATGTGACACTGTATAGTTCCTGAAGACAGAGGCAGCAGGTTTGTCCTAAATACCAAACAATTATCATTCACTGAAAATGAATAATGTGTATCCTCAAAATAACTATAATTTACCAGTGAAATATTGACATAATGAGAACTTGCAATTTCCTACGCACCCATACACAACTCTCAGGATTTTTGAAGGTACAATTCTACTATGTTTACTGTAGGAGACTGCCTGAGGCAGTTGAGCAGAAGCCTTCATCTAGCAGTAGCCATATTATTCACATACTGAAAACTGGCACTGCATCCAAAGGAGACCTCTGCACACCTAACTTCCAAGTTCCATCTTGCACTACATTTAACCCATTCATCACACTAACCTGTTTCAAAGTGGGGTGATCAGACCACTGTGCCAGCAGTTCTTTAACTCTAGCAGTTAAGGCCACCAGGATTGGAAAGCACTGTTTCACTTCCTCAACAAAGCCATCTCTGTAGAAGTCAAACATTTTCATTTTTGGTGCTGTAACAAGGAACTTCCCGTGCCGTGACTGGGTGCCGGCCAGTGACAAGTCGCCAACATCAGATAATTTTGTCCTTCCTTTGTCAGTGTAGGACAGTGTACAAGCTGTAAGTAATGTTAAGCTGGGGTAAAGGCTACTGTCCAAGGAGCTATCAAGGCCTCTTGACAGCCTCTCCAGCAGCAAGCCAAATATTTTGTACCTGAAAATAAGCACAGATATTGCAGTATTTATATACAACAAACAACAATACAGAAAAACAGAAGAAAATTTAGTGACTAAAGTCTCATGTATGGAAACAGAACCAATTATAATACAAATGAATAATAAAAGTCCATTCATTAAGGAAAATATAGAACTGGTGAAGAGAAAAACATTAACAAATTGCAATAAAATTGAAGAAAAGTTTGGTATTTATGTATCCTTCACTGAAGTATAGGGCAGATCAATAAAAGCATAAACCCTGTAGAGAGAGAGATCCAAGAAACCAACTGGACGGTATTACCGTATTTGATATAGAAAAGAAAACACAATGCTTCCAACTTTTGGTTACTGCTGAATTGGAACGTTACACAGAAAAAGGAAAACAAAGTTACCGTAAAGCAATTTTCATTATACTTAAGTTACGCATGTCACACCTGACTTGTTAAGTTCGGATTTGACTTACTAATTAAGAACTAATTAACATGTGAGTTATATGGTTTTTGTGTCAGTAAATAGTCGTATTGTTATCATCTGGATTATGACACTGTGGAGTCTGATATGTAAACATGAATGGTTTGAAACAACATACTGCTGTCAACTTGTGCCATGCAGATGACCACAGCATGCTCCAATCCACTTACCTGACCACACGGTGCCTTAACCCAGGACACCACAATATAAATAATAAAATTAACTAATTTCAAACATGCCGAGTTTCTGGCTAATTTAGAAGAAAAGGGTCAAACAGGGTACATGTAAGTCTGCAATTTAATATAACCTACATACATACTATAACTTAACCTAACCTGAACTTCACAAACGATATATATGTACACCCACAGTTCAAAAAGCATTGCTCTTAGCAACTGAACCAGTTGATAACATGCACAACTTGAGGTTCTCACAAGGGTTATGTTGAGGACTCGAATTGACTGGGACGTGACGCTGCATTTGAGGTTCTCACAGCGATGTTGCTGAGGACTCAGGTCTCCTGGGATATGGTACTGTATTGTTGGGTGAATGGTTTCCATGCTTTGAGAGCACCACAATCCTTTGAAACATGGAGCACCACTCACCCAACAACACAGTGTCACATCCCATGAGATTTGTCTTCTGTTGCAGTCACATGACTGTCAACTGCTGTTACGTCACAAACAAATTTCCAAAATCATAGCTCCGATGTTGTTACCTCTGTAATAATGGTGTGATGAAGTCTGGTGTCAGATGGCTGTACTGGATGGATGACAGTACTGGTGACAGCCACGCACACCTTGTGTAAGACTGCGTCACATGAGAATGTAGTTGGCAGATGAAGTCTGTATCCTTCACTGTCAGCACATCAACTACAGACACAACTGGGACTTTTCTTGCATTTGGAACCTGGTCTAGCGTTGCCTGTTGCTGGAGATCACCAAAGTCATTGGCATCAGATGAGGGGAACATCTCCGCTAAGGCCAGAGCATCTTGATCTTCATCGCTCAGTGTCCTGCTTCTGTGATAATGGCAAAATTACGTATGCACTTGAACAAGTAAATGTTTTGATATATTCCGAAAATTAAACATAACTGTGCAATTTATTTTACAGAGTGCCAGAAATAAATTTTATCTTAGTGCCTTTCATAGAATGAAATTCTTAACCCTTAGATTACTAAGTATTTCTCAACACATTTATCAACTTGCAAATACCTCCAGTGTTTGCCCAAACATGGAACAGTAGTACAATTTACCAACAAGTGTAGACATTCTATCATAAAAGTATTAAAAATTTGCATTACTGACCACAGTGATATGTGTCAGCCTGGGACAACCACAGTACAGTAGTCACAGAATTTACGATATAATGATGATGCTGATGAAGTGGAATGCAGGGTAACACCAGTGTACTTCACTTGTGAGTTGAGAATTTCAGGCACTGATTGTGTCACATCCAAAAACTGAAGTTGCCCTCATGTGCAAATTCCACTCTCTCAAGGAACAACATTCTACATTCTGTACATTTTTAGTCCTTTGCATGTAAAAGCTCAGTTTTATTGGCAGATTACATTTCCTCAGTTATCATGTTCAGTCAGAGCTATGCTCACAATACTTCACTTACTTTGTAATGTACAAACTCTGTTCTTCTTGCTCCCTCTGTTTTCTCCCATCCTCCTGTTCTCTCCATAGCATTACTACTCTATCCAAAAGCTGTGTCATTTTTACCCAGATTTCATCTTGTAATTCACCTCTGATCATTACAAGATTTTTCAGCTCTTCAAGACTTGATTTAAATAGGCTTAAAAAAAAATAAAGACAATACAGAATCACTGTCGAATACCACCACAGAGACAGACAAAAAATTACAATATTTTTAGTAATAAAGTTCAGCACGTACAGGACTCAAACTGACAGACAGCAAAGTTTAAAACTGTTTCATGGTACATTTAAAAGTAGCCCATACCAATACAGTCTGTTCACACTGCGAGCACATCTAAGGCTGAAATGGGCTACTTTTAAATGCACCACTATATACCAAAATCCAAATACTTGTAACAGCTACAATCTGTATAAAAAATGTATTTACACAAAGATTCTGACACTACAAGCAGGCTCTACTTTTTAGTCTTGATGGTTGTTCATTTTACGATGTGATGTCAGATATTTAACATACCTACAATAAATTCTGGAAGTAGAGAATAAGGATGAAACAGTAATAGCTAACAAACAAACTCCATGGAGCAGAGTCCTTCTTCAAAAGTTAACAGTTCCGCAGTTAGTCAAAAAAATTCCCCACATTTATAGAATCTGAAGGTACATTACCATGCTCACAATAAGCCACTACTTGTCTCTATCCTAAGCCACATTAATTCTGTCCATTCCCTCTTAACCCATTTCTTTAAGGTACGTTTTAATATTATACTCCCATCTATGCCTACATCTTCCACGTGGTCTCTTTCCTTCAGGCTTCTCCACCAAACCCTCTACACATATGTGTGTATGTGTGTGTGTGTGATGTGTGATGCCACACACCCTTCCCCCCTCATCTTCCATCACTTTATCACCCAAATAATATTTCTTGGACAGTACAAATCGAGAATTATTTTTTTATGCAAGTTTTCTGGCCTGTTACTTCCTCCATCTTGGACCCAAACATCCCCCTCACCACCCCTGACAGCTATCAAGTTTTCATATACATATACATACCCACAAAGTATGCAAAGCATTGACAGATGATGTCACACAATCACAATTTAAAATATTTAACATACTGATGTGTACACTTAAAAAGCCTGCTTACGCACATGTGCTGTGTTCTCCTGTTGTTAGTACAGCACAGTACTTATTTCTTAATCATACTGTGTCTTTCTTTAATCTTTAGGTGACAGAATGAAATGTCAGCTGTACCACTTGATGGCCATGGACATTAAACTTGTATCAGGTAAACACATGGAGACCAGCACATGGCATGCTAGACCATTCAACAGTGCATTTTAGAGACCAGCATATCCTATAGGTCAACAAAGGTTAAGATTCATTGCCATGTACTGAGATTCTGGTAAAAAAGACAACTGCATCTTGTGAGATTTAAGGGCCTCACAGAAGTGCTGCAAGGAGAAAGAAGTTTTCTGGGATGTGATGCTGTGCCACTTCAAAACGCTGGGAACTATTTGCCCAATGACTCAGTGTTACATTGAACAAAACTTGGGTATTCAGCTACATCCTGGGTAAAATACTGGTTAGACTACGCCGGCACATGGGACTGGGCGGAACAGCAGTTTAAATAGCTGGCATGGCATACAGTGTTTATTGGATATTTTATGTACATGAAAACTGTGAGAGCAGTTTTAATGTCAGTTTGGTCACACACATACAGACAGACATTAACTGAATGCTTACCAGAATGTTTCCTTCCTGCATTGCTGTGCTTCAGTCTGACCAGTCACAGCTTCTTTCACCAAATCAAGAGTGACATCTGACGTCCAAGTGTCTACAGTGGACACAATGCATGATTGGCCGTCTCCCACATACGGAAAATGAACAAGATCACGCATCAGTTTGTTCAAATTGATCTGTTCACATCCAACAACATGCCCAAGTGACATTTTGGTCTGGATTACCTCCTTCTGAAGCAAAGTAGCTAACTGGTGCACCCCATAGCAGAGCTGGCAAACACAAGATCATTCAGCTACAGTGACTGCACAGGTCATACTGGATACACACTTTGTGCTGCTTTACTGTAATGACATTAAGCTTACCTGCGTGGCTGCACAAAGCAAAGGTACTACCATGTCTGGGTACCAACTGCAGTACAATCTGCTCAGTTTGTCACAGAATCTCAACTGTGACTCATGCCACATCTGCTCCTCCCTCAGCATCTCCTCTGCTCTCTTTATCAAGGCCATCTTTTCTTTATCACTGTACGATTTTGTGTGTAATTTGTGAACTGCGTCAACCATACATCTGTGGATGTTTAGAACCACCTCAGCAGAAGCTAAACTATTTGAGTAGTGGAGAGCTTCCTGTAACGATATGCAAGCGGCAACATTCAAAACCACCAGTGTGAGAGTACGGACACAGTGCCATGTCTATCAAAATATTTACGGACTGAAATATGCTTAATCATAACACATGTTATAACACCTTCAGCCAAACACTGAAGTTTAAAATATGAATTATCATATCAAAGGCAACTAATACAACTCACATGTATTGCATTTACTTATTTATTTATTTACTTCCTTATTCATTCATTTACTGATTCATTCATACACTATTTACTTTATTTATTTAGAGTTCACAGTTCACAATTCCTGACATGTTTCATGCTCAAGGTGCATCCTTCAGGAATCCTCAATCTTCAACTACTGACATAACCACATATTACAGTACCCAACAATTTACATCTAAAACAGCAGTCTGGGGTCATGCTCTGTACAGGCAACACCTTCAACTAAATGTTTCAGTACTTCAACCAACATTCAAGACAGCAGAACTGATTGTTAGTTAAAAATGGAAGTTTAAAAAGTCACTCTCATTTCCAATAGAAAAAGAGCATGAAAGAAAATCAGCCAGACAAAACTGCAGAAGAGCTGATGGTAACTCAGATGGGAGGTTTATCTAGATCCATATTCACTTAACTGTCGTCACTGCTTTGCTGTATAACACTCACCTTTGTGCTGAAGCAAACAATTTTCTCTTCCCCAAAACATCCAGACTGACTCTGAAGCCCAAATAGCCGCCTCTTACTCAAAATGTACCAAGTACTGTTTATCTGAAAACTATTGTGTGCCACTTCCCACCACTACTCCATTTCATGTGCGGGAGGTTGGCCAAAAGGGAAATGTTAATATAATAAAACAGCCAACAGGAAGTGACAACTGATAGTTGCCAGATACAACAGCATCATTGTGTGAGTCAGTAAGTCACACCTTTATACTGGGTCTTGTGTTCTCTGTGAGGTACGCATGCTTGGTGAAGAAACAGCTTTTATAGTTAACTACATTCTTTTATATTTGTGAAATAGGCTACTGTGTTCGAACTGAGGTGTGGGCTGAGACTGCAGAAACAGTTCAGTGTGAAGCATATAACACAAAATAGCAAAACCAGATGGCAGCACTATGTTATATTAAAATGATGACTGAGTTGGTGAAAGAATTAAGCAACAAGTAACAGACGTGGCCACAGAGAGGCATATTAATATTATGGCAACCTGTCTTACATAGAGAACACGGCTACCATTGCATAATATTGTAAGAATCTATTTACTGACAGTCTGTATACATGAGCACACACATGTACACTGCAGGTCTTCAATTCTGGGGTTACCTTTGCTAGAGAATCAAATAAAGGAGGCTCTGGCCTTGCAGCTACACATTTCTCCAGCTTGTGCTGCCTGACAGTCAAGTGCTTGAGTCTCTCTCGTAGCGCTACAATATCAGGATGAAGGTTACAGTCATCAAATGCACTAAGACTTGCGCTACAAACACGTGACTGTAGTTCCTGTGCATACAGCATCCTTCCTGTTTCCTGTCGCTGCAATAACAATAAACATCACAGCATTACACACACTGTAGTCATGCCTTACGTGTTCCTACAGCAGTACCAGTATTCAAGCAGAACAAAGTAGGACCATTCTAACATTAGCAACACCAAGCTAACCTAAGTAACTCACTGAATTTTACAATTCTTACCTCCTCTGAAATATATTGCAACTTAAATTTCCTCTTGGCTACAGGATCCATCAGTCCAAGGTCTGCGTATAATGTAACCTGCAAGAATCCTAAGAGAATCCAAGCTTCAGCTGTTGAAACCAACAACTGAAAGCCCCTGAAATCACTTAGGTTAACATCTGCCTGATGATTTGTTACCATTGAAATGCCGCCCTTCAGTCTTGTGACTATTTTAGTTAATTGTATCAGCGCATCTGAAAACTGCATCTGCTTGTCAAGCATAGGATCAGCACGCTGTCCTTCAGGACTGTTGCAGTCCTGCAGGGTCTGTATCACTCTCTCCACAACAGAACTGTAGCCTACGTTTGGTGCTTCATCTTCAGTATGGCCCAGTGCCAAGGACAGTGAATGTACAAATCTTTGGATCAATGACTGAACACTAAGAGCATCATTTAACCTGGAAAACAAAATTACACAAATACTGCCAGAGGACAAGCAGTTTGTTTCTTGTGGTATCTACACCATCACTTTCTTGTCATTATAAACAGCATGCCCCCGAAGTCCCTTTACCAATATACACCAATGTTTCAGGGAGATACTACTTTATTTACAGCCAAAATGCAAATGGAGTACACACTCCAATGACATGACAGCTGATAGAAACAAGAGCTATTGTAACCAGAGCATTGTCAAACTGTTGCAAATAACAAATTGAAAGGTAAGTGACAATAATCAGTTAAGCACTTCATGACCTTAGTACAGCAATTTTCAGGACACCTGGTATCTTTACAAATAACATTCTTCAGAACCCATGCTAGCTAAACCAACTGAGCAACTGCTTATGGGCCAGACAACTGGGGTTTGATTTCTTGCACGATCAGGCACTACCCAGTTCCCTGCCATATAGAGAGTGTCTGTGGGCCCTGTCCAGCCTTCTATCCAACAGTTAGTGCACTCTGTTCCCAGTACCTAACACTGATACCCTCTTACTCCTTTGTGTGTATCTGGCACAGTACCAGCAAAACATCTATAAATTCATGTCTTTTGGCACATGGTGTGGTGTCAATTATTCAACAGTTACTGACATTTCAGAACATCCTGCATCTTCAGGGTCCAAGCAGTCCAAGCACCCTGTGACCCCATATCCATACACAATGCTTCATAATGAAAAATACATATATGTATGTTCTAGAGGTTCACACTGGACACCTACAGTAACAACATATGAACAAAAACAACAGCACAATCTGGATGCTCCAAAACCCAATATATTATACACAACAAACAGTATGACCCACTAAATAAATATCTGAGGAACAATCTGAGAGCACCAATTCTCAACTGCACAAAACAGTGCAATTAAAATGGATCACCTCTTGAGTAAACTACAAATATAAGTAGAAAGTGACAACTTGAAACTCCCAAAGGACCAAAGGCACAAGCAACACAATCCAAGTAGCATATTATCTTAAAATTTTGTGTTCTACTTTACTTTATTGCCAAAAGACACAAACTGCTTGTACAGTACCTTTAGGAACAGTAATGTCTGCCTGATCATGGCAGTACATGTAATGTGAACAACACCTATACTGTTGTATTTGATACCAACTGTAGTAAAAGATGTTAAAGTACCCTCCCATGGATGCAGCAAGCTCCTCTGTAACATCAGTAACTATTTACCAACCAACAAGGCATCTATCACATCCAACAAGGCTTCAATGTTCAGCAGCACTGCTCACAAAACCTCAGATCTTGCAATTACCAGTGTGCTGGATCATAACAACTGATTTTAAATCACATGCAAAGTTACAACATCAGGTTTACCTGTAGTCCAGTTCTGGTGCTGACAGAACTTTCATATTTCTCCATAGTATTTCCTTCAGAACACTGAGCTGTCGCTTGTACGCTACATGTGAGCCCAGTGTAGCACTACTGCTGCTGCTTTGGCAATTTGGTAAAACAAATGATGTCACAATATTTGTCATAAGTGGGCAATGCATAGGAAAGGAATCCTAAACACAAAAATTACATATTATTTTCAAACACATATACATACTCAAAATCTATATAAATTCCATTCCTCCACACAGTTTAAATACTGAACTTACTCGAATATAAGGCAATTACCCATCACAAACTCCAAATCTGGGGAAAATACTAAAAGGATAGGTTTAAATTTGTGTGTCAGTATAAGGTGACCCTCATTTTTTTGATAATGAATTAGGAAAAAATCCTGGTCTTTCGTTCAGGTAAATATGGTATAAGCACAGCTTTAACAACATTAGCCATAAGATTACTTTCAGTCTTAAGGTTCAAATGGACTTGCTTTAACCCTTTCCCATCCTCACCCCTACCAGCTACAAGTTAATTGTAGTACGTAAAAATATAAAATTCGTGCATCTGTTTTTTTCCATATGGAAATTACTAGAAGAAATGTCAGGTATAACACTAAGCATGTCATCATAGTGCGGCATTAAACATGACACGTTGGCAGTGTACAATGTGCAACAGTGAGCACAGAGCCAGAAGCCTTCTATCAGAGGACAAGGAAGACTTACCTCTCTGTTAGCCTCACTTTCAGCCCAGTCCATTTGCATTTCACTGTTCCCATTCTCAACGTTACTGGCTTCCTCTTTCCAAGACAACCAATCGTTCAAATGTTTTACAGATGGAGAGAGTTCTGAATGTTTTAATATCATCGTCATCAGTTTTGGAAAGAGATTCTTCACTATATCTGAAGCAGAATCAGTCACCAGCTCATCTGAGTCTATCAGAAGTGTAATCATTGCTACCAACATGGGCGGAATACTTGGCAGTGGCAGCATGATGGACTGTAAGTTTTTGGCAATGTCTCTGCATGATGTGTGAAGACGAGATGATGCAAGGTTCTCATACTGCTGACATAATGCCCTTTTCAGGGCTCCACCAAGGACAACACACATCAGTTCCTGAATTGGCCAGACCTGAACTTCAGAGTTACTATGCAGATGGCTGTCAGCCTTACTGACAAAATCAGAGGACTGAGAGGTGACACCAAATTCTTGACACAGTTCCTCCACTTGATTAAGGATACAAATTACTGGAAAGAAATAACAAAACTCAAGAATGTATGAAAGACTACAGCATTTAGATATATACTGAGTTCTCCTTCACACTTGCTTGGTTTCACAAATTCTTATTCCTGCTCACTGAATGCTATAGAGTGGTGAAGAAAGCACTGTACCCCTACTTATGTAGTATGTGGCAACTATCTGAATGTGCATGCTTCGCATATGGTACACTATGTGCCACACACAGCCTGGATACATAGATACACATATTAAGTGTAATTACAAAAATAAACAGACTTCACTTATGGGATGTAGTGTAGCTGTTTCTATGTGCTCCAATAACTGTTGTAGGATGTTATGCCACATAGTCTGGTAGCTTGTGGCCATCCTGTGTCACAGTCTAGATGACAACTGTCTCCATATGCACCACCACAAGAACCTCAAATATCAAAGAATACACCAAGAACAAATGTAAATTTCACAATTTGTTCATTTGGAATGCCTCAATTGCTGTCTGTCCCACCCCACATTTCCATGGATTAAAGTAAATACACCAAAGCCTTGCCTCATTCCTCTTTGTTCATGCCCAATTGCTTTACCATCCCTTGCCAGTTTACACCACTTTTTAATTTACATCATCTCATTTTCAGTTCATTGCTCTTTGGCTGGTTTATTTCCATTTATTTAAGTCCTTTTTTTCTTAAGGAAATATTTTTTATTTATACAGGGTGTCCCAGGAGGAATGTGCCAGACTTCGGGAGAGTGTTCCTTATGTTAAAGTATACTGATATAACCCAAAACACCTATGTCCGAAGTTGAACGGTTACGGAGATAATGGCGAGAGAAGTTTGAAATTTTGACAGCTGTTACACATTTATTGATTACCAAATACATATTAAAACTGGCAGGAATATGTGGTTTCTATAATGTTAATATCTGTACTTAACATGTAATTAACGTATGAGTGACATAAAGCCATTAAATTGAACTACATA
>Ga0136643_10005330_pt1 | contig 18087 bp, 8 predicted proteins | sample TergutLab28metaG_FD_96883 | JGI IMG/M metagenome (GOLD analysis project Ga0136643, IMG submission 96883) | Labiotermes labralis P1 segment gut microbial communities from Petit-Saut dam, French Guiana - Lab288 P1 (version 3) (version 3) | ecosystem: Host-associated > Arthropoda: Insects >...
ATTTTTCATTGACATAAAATCCTTCCGATCGCACTATGACCTTGGGGTCGACTCAGCCTCTAACAGAAATGAGTACCAGGAGCATTTCCTGGGGGTAAAGGCGTCCGGTGCGTAAGGCTGACATTACCACCATCCTGTGCCGTTGTCATGAAATCCGGGAACCTTAACTTCCTGGAACCCTCTGGGTCACTCTAGGTCTGTAACGGGACTGCTTTACCTTTTACTTATTTAAGGACATGAAAATAAATCAAAAGTGTTAAAACTGTGGCTTAACAGAACTTTCACCAGAATTAGAAAATGTTCTTCTTATGCATGAGCAACTAGTTTCAAATGACATTCAGCAATGCCGAATTTAATCACTTAGCAACTCCACATTCCATCTAAGGAGCAAACGTCTCTCTTTTTAATGCATTCTATAATATATAATGGCCAGAAATTGCAAGAATAAAATTAAATCACTCTTCCATGTACAAATATCACACACACACACACACACACACACGCTGCAAGGGATTCACAGCGTATCCTTCAGTGTATATCCGAAACACAAACCTCTGATTTTCTTGTTTAAGACTATCACGACAGTAAAAGGAGAGGTAAGAAATTGTGCCTAAATATACAGTAGGAATTTTAACTGTAAATATGTTATTCTTAAATTAAGGAACGGTTATTGGTGTCAAATATGCTCTCAGCAATGCGAGTTAAACACGCTGAAGTTGAATGGTTATTGTACTGCATTGGCATTAGGTCTCCACTGCTACTGGCAGATACTCTATATTGCTCAATCAGGTGAATTCGTTACACAACAGTAATACAGGATCCGGAAGTCCTTCCGGTTGTTAAACAGTGTTCATATTTACGTCACGAAGGTTACATATTTATACATATTTACTTTTTTTTGGTTGGTCACACGTTTGCTGGTTACGTCCATTAATTTGTCAACAAAAAAATTGTGACGAGTTTCAGGCTTCCGCCATTGTGTAAATCAGGTCTTCACTCTCCTGGGATATTATGCAGCGTTCTTTGATTGCTGGACCCTCAACGGTGGGACCGACAGACAGTCCTGAAACGTCGGTAACTAACCACAACTCAACATTGCGTAACATCGCAGAAGAGCGAAGACCTCTAACTGTGGCGAATCTAGGTCTGACGTCAGGTCATACGGAAATCCAACCCCAAAATGTGACAGTATTAAGAATTGAATTCTGTGACTTTTTTCAACGTCGATACGTGAGCTGAAGGACAAGCGATCGGGCGGCGAATCCACCCACTTTCACGGCTTGGCACATAAGAAGTTAAACGATGGCGTATAAGTTGCACTGAGCACAGCAAACTGCAAGTAAAGCAAAGCTTTCACCGAATGCAAAAAATAAGTTTCAGTGATCTGATGGCGCACTTCTAGTCAGAAAGATAAAGGTGAAGGTAAATTTCACCCTAGAACAGGGCACGAAGGCCCAGAGGAGGCGTAGATATATAGCTCTACTCTTTCTTTAACCCCGGCGCTAGATGGGGTGGGTTGTCAACGCCACGCCCCGGCCGCTTTACCCCCGGGAAAGATCCGGTACCTATTGTATAGGAGGCTGGGTGGGCCCCAAAGACGGTCTGGACAGATGCAGAAAATCTCGCCCAGCCAGGATTCGATTCCCGGACCGTCCAGCCCGTAGCGATTCGCTATACCGGCTGACCTATCCCGGTCCACCACTTCTAGCCAGACCATTAGACAAATGTTAACAAAGGCAAGGAAGATAGGCCAATCTTACAGAAAATATGCGGGGTACATTATTTTGAAACACTACGCAAGAGTAAATTCTATCAATAAAGAGGTTCATAAAATTAAGGGCTTTTGTGAATTTCAGAGTCCTAATACACACGGAAATCCTTTCTGCTTGGAAAGCTATCAGTTTCTCACCATGCGGGATTACTTGTTTATTTGTTCACATAGCCTACTGTAATTGACTGGGCACTTAACCCTTTATAGCACAGTGGTTATGTATCCCCCTTCACCATCAGAAAATTCTGCACTTTGTCCACAGTACGTGTTTCTTATTTCCACAAAACTAGTGACTACTTTCCTAAACAGCAAAATCCAGTTGGTATTTATAAATGAAACGCAAAGTTGTTTCCTTTAGATAGCAACTGAATTTTTAAGGACTAGTTATTTAGACAACTATGGCTTCAAAGGATGAATAGTATAATTATCATGGACCAATGAGGGAAATTATAAATATTATTCTCTACTGATAGAAACGGAGCAAGAGCCAATAAGGCGATATTCTTTTATTCGCTCGAAAGTAAAGAGAACGACATGGAAAGACACGAAACGTACGTTTTCTTGACGGATATTCGTGATGGATTATCAAAGTACATGACACACACATATATTACTGCTCGGTTAACCTACTCGATGTGTTTTTACTTCAAGTCCTGTCTAACTAATAAAACTTCACACTTTCATAACATTTCCTGTTTTTGCTGGACCAAGAATGAAAGAATACACACTCGGGGTATTTCGTATTGACGATGGTGTCCGAATGGCTTAGTTCGACCCCAGACGTGGATTTCCTTTTACATATGTCTCCCCACCGTAAAGACCAGAACCGTTAAATCGACTTCTGACGGTCGCGTCCGCGACATTCCATGCTATGCACGAGGTATGTGGCTGTGAAATTCTAGTTCTTTTAGTCTGGAATTGGCCAATGTTTGACAAAATCAATGATAGCAACCTCCCTTGCTGTCGTGCACACGGCGCTATGTCTGTGACTTGTTAACAATAGAAATCAACCACACATTACGCTGGAAACACATTTTTCGGTCGTTATATTCTGGGCTGATATGGAACTTGCTTCCTCCATCTCCAGAACATAAACGCCATACCTTTCTCTCAAACAATAACCACCCATAAAGGTAGAGGTTATGTCGGTCCACAAACTTATATCTAATTACTGCCGCCTGTCAGAAGTTCAGATTTCACGAAAAGTGTTAAAAGCGCATGGTGGAAGTAAAGTTAATACGTTCTCCTGATTAATTATGCGCCAGGCCGTTAGGACGCACGGGGAAGTGAGCTATACAAGTAGGTAAAACGCATTCTCAAACCAGACGCAAGCGTGTGGCGAACTTGACGCCTACGCCGCTTTTTCACTGGGGAAGGAATTCCCAGTACCATCTGGACTGACGGCTGGCTCGGCCTCAGAGCCGGACTGGGCACCGCTGAAGAAAAAAATCGGTCAATGACAACAGTCGAACCCCCAATTCTAAGGTCGTCGAGCTCGCTGTCTAGCAGCTATGGTGTCCCAGCTAACATGCCTCCATAGAACAAGGTTTCTTTTATTGTCACTGTACACAGAAAACACAACTCGATAAGGGATTTCAGTTTTTTAAAACATACTATAGATATTTCCAACCATCTCATAACGCTGCCAACAGTTATCTTAAACAAACTCTGAACACGGCGTTCCCGTATCTGTTGGCTACCTTATCACGTTTTTCCTAGGAATCTGGATATTCTTTCAGTGCAAATATATCGACATATGGCACAATGAAGCAAACGCTCACATAAGTATAGCACAGGAAAACATGTTTCGCCAAAATTACTTACTTTTCGTTAACTGGTTCTACTTCCATCTTCATTCATCATACTGACAAAACAAAGTCCGTGAGGCAGGGTCGTTCATGAGCAATAGTCGCTCAGTCAATCAGGAAATTCGTCGACTTTCATGAATCCTCAAGGTCCATTGCTGTGTTCATAGCAGCCCACTCTATGGCCCCAGCCTAAGCCAGATTAACTCAGTACACATACTCCTATCCCACTGCTCTCTAATCTTTCTCAGTATTCACACTCCGGCCTGTGAAATTAATATTTTCCGAGTTGTCTCTTACCTTCCGAATGTCCAACAATAAATGTGTAAACATTTTTCGTTTTTACTATGCGTGTTACATGTCTCGTGCGTTCCAATTTACTTTATTTGATAATCGTAATGACATTTGATGTAAGGGGTGTCCCACCGTCTTCGAACACTCGGAATGTAGGTTCAAAATCCATTCCAGGCATGGATGTATATCCAAGTTTATGTTTTTTTTTTTTATGTTATGTTTTTTTCTGTTCTGTGTAGGTCTTGGGGTAATCAAATCCCTGTCCAAGGAGTCTGTCAATGACCTACCAGATTCATAGTTTCACACGTTAATTCTAAACTGCAAAAGGGCGGAAGGACTAAAATTCAAAGGTCAGATGCAAGGGTCACGCAGTTTTATAAAGCCTCTTATGATATCTGCCCTCTTCGGTGCGAATGCTGTCCCCCCAGCACATCCTCCAACCATTCAGATTACGGTCTTCTGGGATCTCATCATAGCTTGTAGTCATGGTAGAACCCTGAAAGTGGAGGCAGTAAATTGCCTCGAAGCCTTGGTACCGATCTACTAGACTAAGCGGTGTCACATTCAAAAGCCAGTAGTTTCAGTATTCAACGCCGTGAGAACCCCAGATCCTCGCACCCCCATTCTATGTTCTCTTTACGGTAAGGGACCAAGTTTACTGTGCTAATGTTTCTAGGCGCCTTCGCAACATTGCGAAAAGTGACTGTTAGCTTCGTCATGTCTGTCCGTCCGCATCGATCACCTCTCCTCCCATGGACAGATTTTCATGATATTTTAATATTTGAGAACTGTTCGAAAATTTGTCCAGAAATTTCAAGTTTCATGAAAATCTGACAAGAACGACGGGCACTTTACATGAATACTTGTGTACATACATGATATAACTCTGAATTCTTAGAAAGTGAAATGTCTTAGATAAAAGTGTTATTGAAATCCAAAATGCATTTTATCTTTAATAATTTTTTTCCGAAAATCGTTTCTTTAATGAGATAATGTAAAAAAAAAACAAAATGCATTGTTGCCTTTCCACTGCAACAAAGGATAAGTGACCTCGCCACAATGTTACGTTATACGTACATTTCCTCTCTTGTTATATGCACTACAGATATCGGTATGCACCGAAAACGGAAGCCTTTAGTTTTGCACGAGTTGTTGGTCGCCTCCATGCCCTGCCTACCCATCACGCGCTCCGCGATTCAGTCATTCGACTTTCCAGACACCTTAAAGTTGTGTATCGTCGGGAGAACAGCAATAACTGTATCATATCTACTCCGATAACTGAAGATTTGCGCTGTCTTCAAGATTTTAAACAACAGGATGCTTTAAAAAAGAATGCATGACAGACACGGAGAGGAAAAAAACACTGAATAAGCAGTTGTGAAGAGATGTCAAAGGGTGGTCTTCTAACTTCGGTGTTGGGCCAAGGACTAACATGTTACTGTAATGTGTTACGAAATGTAACAGATGACCTTGGACGTGGACGGAAGCGGTAAAAGAACAAGACATAAAAATGTCCTTGAACTTAAGGTCCATGCCATATGGACTTATGGGGGGAGTGAAGGTACAGCTACATTCAAACTTAATCTCGGCACTAGATGGAGGTAAGTAGTCAGCTTCACGTCCCAGCCGCCTTACCTCCGTGGAAAGAGCCCCCACTATCCGTTGAATAGGACGCTGTGAGAATCAATCTGGACGTTTGGAGAAGAAACGATTTCTTGCCCGTGCCCGAAATCGAGCCTCGAACCCTCGGTCGTCCAACCCTTATCTAGGTGAGGGAGCAGAGATATAGCGCCATTTGTTCCCTCAGCTCTAGATACAGCGAAGTGTTGACATAAACTGCACCAGCAGCTTCACCTCTTCAACAGCCCAGGTATCCATTGGCTGGTTGGGCCCCTACAGCTGGTCCAGACGCTGTGGCACAGAGAAAAATATGTTTTCCGTCCTACTCTGCGCCGTGCAATGAATCTGCTGGCTCTGCCTTAGGTGGGATAAAATGTGTTCCTTAGGCATAGATAACGACGTCAGCTTCATTAATGCTAACATTCGTACTGCTATGGCCATGATATCTGTAATACCCACCCCCTTGCGTATGGAGGTTACTATCACAATAATTTCTCGTCGTAAGCGGAAAGTCTAGATTTCATGTCCTCAAGGGTCTAGGCGTAATTATGAAGGCCATTTTGTAAACATACTTTCTCAGAACTCCACTTCATCGTGCTACTACAAAAGACTTTTCGTGGTTTTCCCAGGTCCTTCCAAGCAAATATCGGGAGAGTGACAAATTAGGGCACGACCGTTTCCTACCACATTCTTTTCAATTTATCATTCACTAATCGCGCTCACAAAGTAGTTAAATAAACCCACAGAATTTCTGAGTCTGTTCCCGTGTTCAAATAACATCAGGTACGGTGTCTCAAAAAAGAAGGCACAACGTCTCTCCAAAAATTTGACTTGTTTCTTCTGCAGTGCAAAATAATACCGCGACTATGCGAAATCAGGTTTCATCATCACGTTCACAGAAGCCAGAAACTCTCATACGAGAATAAGAACAGTCACTTTTAAAACTTATTATAGTTAGTTAATATTAGACGAAATTATGACACTGTCAGCTACTGACCTAAGAAACATAACAACTTAACATAATGGGTATCGATATTTTCAGTCACACAAAACACACTCATTGCGATCGTTTATTGTCTGGCAACTAGTTTCGACACGGTATTAGGTCATCATCAGACCAATTATACACGAACAAGAATATAAACAGAAACCAAGTATCGTGAGGTGGGAGATCCACACCTTATTACACTAAAAACAAATTTAAAATGTACATACAATGTAGAAAGGTAAAATAAATCGCAAAGATCTAAGAGAATTATAAAAGAGCTATATAAATAATACTAGGTACAAGAAATGTATACAAACAAGTAAAATGTGTATTTCGTTTGTCTTTTCTGTCAGCTGCGATATCTCTTGAAGGATGTAATAAAAGGTAGAGGTATATTGTGTGATGCACGCCACTAGTGTATCCCGAACTGTTATCCCGAAATACTGCCAAATTATATATTGAAATCAAACTTTCTCATGTGGTAGAACTGTGTTGTAGAAATGGAATAAAGTCTTCTTGAATATACGTGAGTGACGTTCCGAAAGCGGCAGTATTTCGAGATGCATCGAAAGATACCAGTAGCGTGCAACACGCAAAGTACTTATACCTTTGCTTACATCGTTCAAGAAATATCGCAGCTGACATAGGAAACACTACGGAAATACAAATTTTACATGTTTGTATAAATTTCTTGTACTTAGTATTACTTATACGCCTCTTTTAATTTGCCTTAGACCTTTTTTCATTTATTTTAGCTTTCTACATTATATATACATTTTAAATGTGGTTTAGAGTAATAAGGTGTGGATCTCCTACCTCAAGATACTTGGTTTCTGTTTATATTCTTGTTCTTGTATATTTGGCCTAATGATGACCTACATACCGTGTCGAAATTAGCTGCCAGACAATAAACGATCATAGTGTTTTGTATGACTGAATATATCGATACTCATAATGACTGTTACATAACGGGGATGGTCCATATAAAGAATAATTTAACGTAAGATGTTATCAATCAACGTCTTCATGACACCGTGCTGTAAGCTGGTACTTGCTTACCAGCGTTTAAGGGCATTCCAAAACGGACTGCAGTTCCTAGGAAGTCTTTCAGATCAAAGGAATACAATCCCAAAACGCTAATCTGGGTACACAGAGCTTTCACTGAAATTATTAGAATATTAAAAATTCTGAAATTCCTAAAATTATAAAACATAAAATTACATTGTTGTGATACTGAAACTACGTGATAGCCGTTCCAGGTGCAAGTTCGTAGCTATTTATATTGTATATGGAATATGTACACCGCACCGTCCGACACGACACACTTCATACGCTTCGTCTGGACGACATCTCTCCGGATCACACAGGCGAGACAGATGTCTGTATACATAAGTTATACAGCATATAAATAGCTACGAACTGGTACCTGGAACGGCTGTCACTACTTGTGATATCACAACAGTGTAATTTTATGTTTTTCAACTTTATGTAATTTAGAATTTTAATATATTAAGCATTCCAACGAGGGCGATGCATACCCATATTAGTGTGTTGGGTTTGTATTCCTTTGGTCTGAAGAATTGCCTGAGGATGGCAACCCGGTGCAGAAACAGGTAGGAGATTAATATTGGTCATAACTTGTACTTTATTAAGCGCATTTGTTGGTTGTTGTAATAACTATAGGAATACGCACGGCATGAATAACATAAAATTAATGGAAAAGTCTTTATAATCGCAACATACGTGTTTTCCTTGAGGTAAAAAGTAAATTTCTACATATTATGCAGATGTGTTGCATACTTCAGAAGGTGCTGAAGACCAGTGAATGTGTAATAAAGTCGGAAAGCAAGTTCTACACCATGTTCAATTTTAGGTTCCACACAGAAAAGTTATTTTACCCTCCAGTCAAATTCTTGGTTGGGAGGAGTAATTCGGTCCATCAAGTCTGCGAAGAGAAGTAACATGTCCAAACACAGTTCTACAGTCGTAGGAAGAAACGGTTCATAATTGTGCCCCACATACACCCAAGGCCGCAAAACGTGCTGTTACGTACGTGTGATATACACCCACTGTGATAGCATTCCAAGAACACAGCCATTATTTCAAAGTATATTCCGACCCCACACAATCAGCTGTTATCCAGTGGACAAGTGACGCCACTTATGGCACCTCGGCCTTCTCATGTATAATGCACACGTAAATTTGTTCCTGTGTCTAAGCAGCACGCCATGAAAACACAATTGGAGTGGAGGTATAGCTCCAAGAATTCACTACTACGTGTTTAGATGGGAGTACGTAGTGAGTTTCATGTTTAGGTTGCTCCAACCTTGGCAAAGAGCCGTCGATACTTACTGACTAGGGGGTGGGTGAGTCCCAAGGCCGGCTAGAACGCCCTATAAAAGAGAAAAATCCCTGTTGCTGAAGGTACTCGAACACCGACCGCTCAGTTGTCCGGCCAGAAGCCTGGTCACAATACTTAATGTATGTACCTCAGCTCCTGTATTTATATACGGTAAAGCTGCACATGTTGAGATTGTGGGTTCAAATCCCACCGGGGGCATGGACATTTGTCTGCCTTGAGTGTTGTGTGTGCTGTCAGGTTAGAGGTCTCTGCGACGAGCTGATCACTCGTCCGGAGGAGTCCTACCTACCGACTGTGGTGTGTCGTTGTGTGTGATCTACAAACCTCGTGAATGAGGAGGCAATGGTCCGCTGGGGGTCTGTCGCGCCAAAAACAAACAAACAAACAAAGCTCCACCTATGAAAGCCAAAAATACGTAATGGGGATAGGCGGAATAGCAACGTTCACTATTCTGAACCTCGGCTGTAGATGAGGTGAGAATTTAGCTACAGGCCCGGTCGCTTTACCCCAGGAAAAAGAGCTCTAAGTCCCCATTAAATGACAGGCTGTATCGGCCCCAGAACCGGTCTGGGCGCTTTGGGAAAATATAAATATCTTCTTGTATTTGTACCCTGCAGCAGCAATGCAAAATGCGGGCCGCGATTTGCTTTCGGAAACGCGACATGAAAAAGATAAGAAATTCGACGAATAATTATTTTATCCGCACCCATACAAAAATGCTATTGCGAATTATGTCATATTATTGGTTATACACATACTTTTGAAGCCAAATGTAAACAGAAGTTCCGTCTCACATAAAATTAACTACAGCGCGACTTGGCTTCGTTGCGTACAGAGTTAGGAACTGCACAGTTGTGGCTGAATGTGAGTACTGGAGAAGGCAGCGTGGGTCTCGAGAGCCCCTTTCTTAGTTTAGCGTCCCGACTTTGCTAATAGCGACGACATGACATTATCATTAATGATACAGAACAAAATTGAGTTTTCTTTTACGTTTTGCTGACCGTGCATCTCGGTATATTTGTCTCAATATTCAACCAACTTGATGCACAAAATTTCTTTCACAATAAGTTTTATTTCATGCCTCTACATGTTTCGAGCACATGTGCTCGAAACATGTAGAGGCATGAAATAAAACTTATTGTGAAATAAATTTTTTGCATCAAGTTGGTTAAATATAGATACAAAAAATGGAGGTAATTATAATGTGGCCTGCAAGCATTTTAATCTACATTTGTATAAAATTTCAGCTATGGTTATACGTTTAAAGATTTCAAGCCTTCTGGAATAAAATATTCTTTACTATTTTTGTAGAACTACTGGTATAAAATTAATTACTCCGAGGTGTGTTTGTTGCTCTATTTAATGGTGTCGTAATTTGCTATGGTCGTTGCTCGCCAGTGTGAAACATCCGTGCATAACGGAAAGTAGCAGTCAGTAGCAATCAAGATTCGATTGCTCTTTGCATATGAAATTTCTGATATTCAAACTTGAACTGGGCATGACATTATCTTTCTACGAAATGTAAGTAAAATTTCCGACCGTTTTTAGCACTATGACAGCGTTAACGTGACACATTATTTAAACAGAACTGGGTTTCTTTTAAAATGCTACACTTAGCCACAACCAGACGGCTCACAAAATTTCAAAGACGCACTGCTGCCTTCTGTTGATACTCCAGTGCTTTTAATGTTTAAAGAACATTTACTTAAATATAACTATGGACATAAGTCCAATCCTCATTTTGAATGTGAAAAATTTGCATGTTGTATCAACAGTGCCAGATGATTAAAAGTGTGCAACTTCTGTCTACAGTGCCACATGAGTAATAGTGTACCTGTTGTATCTGTAGTGCCATGTAATTTATAGTGCGCATGTTGTATCTACAGTGCCACGTGATTAAAAGTGTGCGTGTTGTATCTACAGTGCCAGATGCTTAATTTCTTACTTCTATAAGAGACGTATAGGTGATAATTTTTAAAGAGGCTATATGGGTAGTAAACTGAAGAGATGTCTACAATAGAGGATAAAAGTTAACAAAAAGTGTGTCACCAACAAGCAAACTAGTTTAACACTTTAAGAAAACTCCCGTGCTCACACGGTCGCACGCGATGTGCAGGCAACGGTGTCATCTATCTGTCCGAGAATGAAAAGCATAATGAAGTCCGCGAAGATGTAACTTATTCCCCTGTAAATACTGCTAGAATTAAATGTGACAGGATAGTTTGCTAGAAAGGACCGCGTGAAAAATCTGCATGTATAAACGGATGTACCAACACAGCCAACTTTAAACATAGTTTGCTACTCGAAAACAGAGGACAATAAATAGAAATTTTCCGCCATCGTGGTAGAGGCCGCGTTCATACAGTACTGAAAATGACTCGCAGTTTTATTTCGCGTGTACAGTGTTCGATACAGATGCAATAAAAATAACGTAACATTTTAGTTCCGTTAATACTGGTTACGACAACTGGAGAAAGTCTAAGGAAAAATTTCCTAGTTTCAGAAACCTTGGGAACAGTTTGTCATACAAGACAAGTGCAACTTCACTGGAATCTTAGGAAGATGCCAGTAATGGGAGGTGGACAATCTGTCGCTGTGAAAATTACTGCATCCCATACAGCAGAAGTTATATGAAACGGGAGAAAACCGGGAAGGCTGCGGACACACTACGACTGCCTGCTACGTAGGTTATCATTCAGCGAGGCCATGACGACTGACTTTTAGTAGGAAAAACAAGTAGTTTTCTTGAGGTTACACATCTTGTGATGAAAACCAATTATTCTGTGCAAAATAGTACAATATAGGGTTTTTTTTTTTCCTGCTTGACTGATATACATCGGCCCGATGCTCCGCCAGCGTGCGTCGGATGCCGCTTGTCCGGGAGTTATGACAGTCGACGATGGGAGCTAGACAAACGATCGCAGTGATAAAAACCTTTAGAAAGTGTACATAACAACTCATTAGAGCATCGAATCGGCGATTTCTGTCTAGCAGGAAAAGAAACGCCCTATACGTAACTTATTTTTTAGAAACCAGCATTAGCTGCCATTAAGAGTGAAGTTACAAAAGTTCAAAATTTTACATAGATGGGCCCAAGGACACGTCCAAGACCATACAGATATCCATCATAATTCGTTATTATTTCAATTATGCTATGCAGGAGAAGTCGTCATGGGTTCATGCAAAAGAAACTATACAGGCGAATTCACTCCATTCTTATGAGTTACTAAAAGCTACCCTTAAAAAAGCGGAATACACATACAGACTTCCGTTGTTCAAACAAACGACAGTGCCAATGTGAAGAGTGGGGGCTGCAGTAAAGAACTGTCTTTGCCGAGAAAGAAATTTCTCAAGCTGCTTATGTACACTGTGTGAACCATCGCTTGAGTTTAGTAAATACTAATGTCTGAAAATGCAAAAAATCGACCAGAAACGTCTTTGCTGTTTTGTAAAGGCACACATGATCTTCAGCGGTTCAGCGTCGCACGCTGTCTTCTTGACATAAAGGAGAAATTATCCATACCCAAGACAAAGATATACAACGTTTAAATCATAGTCGGCAGTGACGTTACTGAAGAATCTTCTAGCAGTAATGTTGACAGGGACACAACGTGAAACTCAATCGACGCATCAACGACAGCTGCAGGCTTACTGCATCAGCTGAATATGTTGCTTATGTTTCATCTTAGCCTATTGTATAAAGTGTTGAACAAAAAAAAAAGTGTCTAATTAGGCTACCTGAAGTCGAATGACTGTGACATAGCCTATGCATGCACTTTAGTCCAATTTGTGACGATAATTTTTCAACATGAGACGATCTGCAGTTTCTTTCCATAACATCTGGGTAGGAAATATAAACACTTCTTAAAGTAAAGGCAGTGAAGATGATTCTGTTTCAGAGGTTTGGGAGAAGCGTCTGCCATCTTAGTTACAGAAATGCACTATAAATGAGGCTAAGGTTCTTAAAAACCAAGAAACAGCAGTATTCTCATATAAATGAAACGTGTCACTCAATAACACAACACTTAATTTTATATACAATAAAAATAGTAAATGTCAGGACGACATATTTCGACCGTTATTAGGTAATCTTTAGGCCCTCTGGGAAAACAGATCCAAAAGCAGTATTCTCATGCTAACATTATCAAACCCACGTATGCATTCCGGTGACTGATGCACAACTCGACGAATTTGAAACTAGGTTCCGCTGTGCAAGGAGCTAGAGCGTTGCACCCAAGCTGCAAGTCCTTCATCGAAATGCTACCGCTCTGACATCTGGCACAGCAGGTAGAAGTGAACTTACCGAAGTTGATTAAACGGTATTAGAAACAAAATCGGCGTGAAATAAAGCAGTGTCAGAGCTACTGGGACTGCCTGGAGAGTAACGGACTTCACAAACTGGCAGTAATTACAGCAAAAATTCCAACCTCCAGAGCTGCCTGAGAGAGGACCTTCTCCCGCATTCGCCAGCCGAAGACCCATGGAAGCAACAATATGGCCGATGAGCGTCTCAGTCTCCACGCTCTACTGCATTTGAAAAAAGAATTTGTGAAACGGATTTACTTGGCAATTTTAGTAGAAAAATTCAACTCCGAGAACGAAAATAGGAAGAATTCGTCTACATTAGGCAGGTAAAGTGAATCGTTATTGCTTCAAGCGATGTTTCAACAAAAAGTTGCAAAATACGTCTTTACCTTCATAATGTCTATCTATCCGTCCACCCGATTAATGAAGATTCCGAATGTCCCTCAAACTATGGTTCAGGAAATTAAATAAAAAAATGCTGAAAAATTATCCATAAATTTACATTTCAGAAGGGTCTGTGTTTCACACAACAGGTTGAAAGAGTTTGTGCTTCATTACAAACAGTTACACCAGCAAGATACATGAGAACTCCAAAATCATATGGAGCTAGTTCTACTTACAGCGATTTTTCAGTAGACTATAATAAAAACTGTGCCAATAATTTGTCGTGCTGGTAAAACGCTTATTACGTTTTTTACAAGCTGAGGCACATTTAGATTTCTTAAAAATAATTTTTGAATTCATCAACAAGCCTATACATTTCAGTTATGTCATAAACGATGGAGAATGCTTTGTATGATCTCAAAAGTTTGTTTTAAACACAGTCTCCACAAATGTAGACTGTTTTGTACTGAACCATTTTTTTAGGTTTTTCTTAATTTTTTAGTCCTTATTTTTTATATAAAATATAAAAACTATCTTTATCAAAAAATTATACTAAAATATTTGCCACGTTTTGAGTAGAGATAAGAGGAGAGTGACAAGAATAAACAATATTTATTTTTATAAACTCAACACCACAAACTTCTAAACAAAATTTTATTTTTTGGTAATATGCGTAACTGTTTAATTATTATAAATAAATTTGAAAACAAGAGTATAGCACAGTATTACAGCCATTATTAAAGAACTAATCTCTTACGTATTGCATGAAACCTTCTCGGTCGGACATCCGCGTCACGCGATTCACACGCACCAACTTTGCAGGGGCCGATTCCATCTCCATCGCTAGAGTTCTTTGATTTTCAAGATGATGATTGAACTCGAAGCCACACTATACTTGTATCCATTTCAGAACCATACGAATATTATGACAAATTCACATCTCAATTAAAGTGTAAAGTACAATTGAAAACAACTATAGAAGTTAAAATCTTATTATTTTTTAATATTTCTGCAGAGTCATAATACATAACCTCAGTAGGCTTGTTAAAAATTAATCTTATCATAGCAATGCACCTCAAGATTGGTCGATACGGACATTGGCAGGCTTGCATCTAACGTATGGCTGGAGGTATACGACTTGGTTTTAACAATTGGTTCTTATTCCTCAAAGCTGCAAAACTTCACGGCTTTCATAATACTCAAATGTAGAGATTTGTAGAGTTTTTGCATATAATCCAACGGCGTGCACAAGTTAATTCAGGCCGAGAATTCAGATTGTTAGGTTTTATTTTAGGGGCCTGACATAGTCACTAAAAATAAAGAAGTTCAAGCTCACTTTTGAAATTTTAAAGCGAATTGGAAATGGTGATTCGAACCGCACCCAAAAACTACTGCAATGTTTGCATGGAGCTTTACCGGCCGTGGCTAGCGTACCTAAAGGAAAGAATACGGAGTAAATTTCATAATATCTTTGGGTTCGTCGCAGGGAACAGAAAAGAGAAAACCTCATTTTTATGTATGAAGTCATTGAATTTGGGTTACAGCAAAATTCCAAGCGAACTGTTTAATTTTCATTTACAGTCACAATTCCATTCACCATAATTCTGAGCTTCTAGACAAACACTCGTGTATTCCTCTATTATTGGGCAGTATGCACTTCCAAACTTTATTTCTTTCATTATTACTTCCGTTAATTTCATCTTTCCTTTCCTTCTTGCTTTTTTCCTTTCTGTCTTCATTTCCTGTTTATCAATTTGTTTACTTCAAACGATGCATTACAAACACTCTGTACATGTCATGTCGACGGTGCAGCTGACTTCAATTTTCATTTGTGACAGGAATGGTCCTTCTGATATATATTCCAGGAAACAGGCCAGCAGTACTGAGCAAAGAGACATGAAGTTTTCCATTGTATTAACCCAAAGGAATTGCATGATAATTTGAGTAAAACAAGAGAAATGGTTACTGTTAATAAGTGATACCCTATGGAATGGACTTATCTCCCCCTGACCTAGGCTGAGGTATAGAAGATGACTAAGCCACAAGCTGCGCCTGCTGCCGCTGTGTAACAAATATCGGGAATGACTGGAGAAGGAATCATATGTGGCATTCACGCAGAACAAGGTGTAGGGTTGGGTACAGTTCCATGTAGCACAGTCTCTAGTTTGATAAATACAGTCCACAACTCCAAAAGTTACTTACTTAAGATCCAGTTTAATATTATACTAAGCCTCTATTTATTAAATGATCTCATTCTTTACGGTTTCCCAACCAAAATTCTGTATAAACGTATCATCATTTCCATGCATACTGCATGATATGCCCGTCAAATAGTCTTCGAATTTAACGCCCTGCTATCTGGTGAAAAGTACAGGTTACGAAGTTCCTCTTTCAACAATTTGCTCAGTTGTACTCTTCCTCCGTCCTGAGTCCAAATACAAGCCTAAGAACTCTCTTGTTAAACACTTTCACTTTACTCTTCTTGAATAGTGCTCATTTTTACATAATAAATAATTTAACATCTGTGAGGTATTCCTTCTGTTCTTCGGTCGCCTCGATTACTAGGCGTCCATATTTTTTGTACTGAGTGTACAAATTGGCCACTTTCCCCTTGTTGAGTGTTATCAGCTGCCAAGGCCCACATCCACATTGGCCACTTTCCCTTTGCTGAGTGTTATCAGTTGCCAAGACCCACATCCACATTGGTCACTTTCTCTCTGTCGAGTCTTATCAGTTGCCATGGCCCATATCCACATTGGCAACTTTCCCTTTGCTGAGTGTTATCAGTTGCCAAGATCCACATCCACATTGGTCACTTTCTTTCTGTCGAGTCTTATCAGTTGCCATGGCCCATATCCACATTGGCAACTTTCCCTTTGCTAAGTGTTATCAACTGACATGATCCACATCCGCATTATTTGCCAACAGTGATGATTTACCATAATGCATAACCCTCAGCTGATAAAAGATTGTATACTTATCACCATGAAACCCGATATTTACCTAAGTACTCGCAGTATACACCCATAAAACTTCAGCATCTACATCGAAGGGACAGCGTAGTCGGTACAATGGCTAGCCAACTGGCCGGACGACAGAAAAATACGGTTCAATTCCCGGCAGGGGACAGAATCTCTTTTCCTCCTAAACGTCGACACGGTTTCTGAGGCCCAACCAGCTTCTTATTCAGTAGTTACCGGGAGTAAATTGGCCGGAGCGTGAAGATGACCATTTGCCTCAATCTGCAGCCGAGGTTACGAATGAGTGGAGCTACACATCTATCCCTACATATGCCTTCATAACGTGCATGGGGAAGACTTTAACTTTACGTTTTACCCCGCAGGCAACAAACGCGCTGTGTCTTAATTGCCAAAACCTATCGATTAATACTGCCCATGGAAATAATCACAGTATATTGTCACAATCATAACATCCCATGAATATACGGCGTGTAGGCAAACTGCAAACTTGTCAGATATTAAAGCATGTGGTAATATAACCACAGTTTTAAAAGGATTAATACCTGGACCGTACTTTGTACACCCTTGGACATAGTAAGTAACAAAAGTGGCCAGGTGGGCGCGGTACGCCGATGATACAAGCTTATCGCCAACCGGCTTATGTAACTATCACGATAAGGGACAGTCCATATTGTACCTGCCGCTTATGGGACCCTGTTACTGGACGACTGAAACAAACGCCAGAGTGCTAGTCAGTGGCCATTAGTTCTTCACAGAAACAGAATTAGAAGACTATTAGACAAATGAGAAACATAAATAGGAATATCTTTTAATGAAGGCTACTGTCGACTGGGTTGTGAAGTCATGTATTTTTGTCGACAGTAATAACAACAATTCGGAACAGCCTGTCTCTCCATACTCTACCCTGTAGATACAGACAGCACGTTCCTCCTAAACGTCTGTAAACATCCACCACACTAACGCGAATTTACATCAGAAGTCAGCAGTGACCACTTTCACCGCCTGAGAATCGGCGTATGTGCTCCACACTAGGCAGGACGGACTTCGATACTAACCTATACATTCCGTGATTTTAATTCGTTATTTCCTCTTCAGAAACCCTAAAACAAGGACACTGAGGAAGCATATGACCCCGATTACTTATAAATGTACATGTAAGGAAGCTATATACAGAGTGACCCACGGGAACCTGACATCTTTTGAATGGGTAGTACTCAATAGGAAGGCCGAGGGGTGGGACTGTGCCAATGTGTGGTTTCAACAAGATGGTGCCATAGCGCACATTGCAAACGAGTCAATGACCATTGTTCGAAACATGTCTCCCGGGCACCTCATTTCCCGTTTCGGAGACGTGCCGTGGCCTCCTCGCTCTACCGATCTTTCAACGTGTGATTTTTTCTTTGGGGGTATTTGAAATCGCGTGTTTACGCTCACAAACCCCATACGTTGAATGATTTGAAGGAAGCCATCCGTCAGGAAATTCGTCCGATCGATCGTCAGTTGTTGGCCAGTGTCATGGACGATTTTAAAAAAAGGCTTGAAAACTGCATCCAAGAAGACGGTCGTCATCTTACCGA